>JAESFJ010000051.1_pt1 | contig 203074 bp, 196 predicted proteins | sample 9266161 | NCBI WGS metagenome assembly JAESFJ01 (sample SAMN14506165, study PRJNA617096) | algae metagenome | isolation source: Calothrix sp. FI2-JRJ7 and co-occurring heterotrophs from granitic desert soil | place: USA: Red Pass Lake area, Fort Irwin, California | collected 2000-06-01 | reverse complement strand
TGCTCTAACTCGGTTAATGATAGGTGTGACTCTATACTAATACGTTTTGGCATTGATAATGTAGATGCTTGTAAAAAAGATGTACTCAACTTATTTTACTATGGGTGTGCCACCGGACATGATATAAGATACCAGAGATGTTGACTCAAGGAAGAGAACGAGAATATCTCTCAACTGTTGCCTACAAGTCAGGATACAACCCAACAGCAATTACCGAAGCCGATATTGATGAGTATGTCCGCCACTATGCCTCACCTGGTGGAATGCGTGCGGGGTTTGAATACTACCGAGCTTTACTTCAAGATGGGCAGCAAAATCGAGAGAGTGCTAAGACCAAATTGGTTGTTCCTGTCCTTGTACTAACAGGAAGCGACAGCGGTATTGGTGATCGTTTGCTTAAAGGTGTGCAAGCAGTAACAGAGAATGTGCAAAGTAACGTAATTGAAAAGTCTGGGCATTGGCTTGCTGAAGAACAACCTGCTGCTTTATCAGAGCGATTACTTGCCTTCTTTAATGAAAAAGCAAATTCTCTGTAATTTTAAGGAGATGAATAAATGCAAAAATTTGCAGAAAAAGTTGCTTTAATTACAGGTGGCACTTCTGGTATTGGTCAAACAACAGCAATAGCCTTTGCAAAGCTTGGTGCAAAAATCGTTGTTGCTGGTCGCTCAGAGGATGATGGTCAAGAAACCTTGCGTTTGATTCAAGAAACTGGTGAAGAGGGAATTTTCGTTAAAGCTGACCTCACCCAAGCTTCAGAGGTCGAATTATTGGTCAATAAAGCTGTAGAAACTTACGGTCGTCTTGATTGCGCCTTCAACAATGCCGCAGTTATGTATAACCAAAGTGACGACGACGCTCACACCACCCGTAAAATGGTGGAAAAGCACTCTCGGCAATGTCACCTCATTAAAGGTGATGTACGCTCAAAACAGCAATGCCAAGAAGCTATATCGCAAATAATAGAGCAATTTGGCAAGTTAAATATCTTAGTAAATAACGCTGCTTTCCAGCAATCGCATGAAAACTTTGAAGAAGTGTCTGAAGAAGAAATTCGCCGCACGTTCGAGACAAACATCTTCGGTTATATGTTCATGGCACAAGCAGCGCTACCTCACTTAACAGAGGGTGATGTTATTATTAATACTGGTAGTACTACAGCTTTACTTGGTCATCCAACATTGATTCCTTATAGTGCAACCAAAGGCGCCATTCCACGTGTTCACCAAGTCACTAGCAGTTAATCTTGCTGACCGTAAAATTCGGGTTAATGCAGTTGTACCGGGACCAGTGTGGACACCTGCAATTCCTCCTAGCTCACCTCCAGAAGCACTTAAATCATGGGGTAATATTGCTGCTCTTGGTCGTAGTGGTCAACCTGAAGAACTGGCGCCTGCTTACGTATTTTTAGGATCGAATGATAGCACCTTTGTCACTGGTAGCTTACTTGAAGTCAGTGGTGGACTAATATCTGTTGAATAAATTATGTAGAGACGTGATATATCACGTCTCTACAAATCAAACACAATTAGAGAGGACCCAGAAAAAGGTTGGTCTTGGGTTCATATTAGCGACTTAGCAGAAGCTTACGTGCGGGTAGCTGAAAGTTCAGCTGCTATTAATGGCGAGGTATTTTGTATAGCTGACGAGCAGCGTCCCAAGTGTATAGAAGTAATGAAAACTTGCTTGCGCGCGACTGGTTATGAAGGCGAAATTGAATTGGCGCCACCGCAAGAAGATGATATTACCAGTACTTGGTTTGATCAAAACGAATTTATTACTTCACGCAAGGCACATCGTTTACTCGGTTGGGTTCCGCGTCACACCGGAATTATCGATGAAATTGAAACCTACTATGCATCTTGGAAAGCGACTCAAATAAATCGCTTGGGTTTTCAACGTATCTACCTTGTTGGACACGATATTGCAGGCATCGCAGCTTATGCTTACGCAGCAAAACATCCAAATGCAGTGTAGCGATTAGTGATTTTGGAAAATACTGTTCCTGGGTTTGAAGCAGAAGACACAACTGGCAGATTAAGTAAAGTCTGGCATCCTGCCTTCCATCAAGAACCTGATCTTCCTGAAGCACTAGTAACAGGTCGAGAGCCTTGCAGCTTGTAAATTTGTTTGGTGAAGATAGATATAATTAACAACGAAGTCTTCTGTATTGCTAACGAACAGGGTTATGGGCAAGCTTGAAACAACACTACCACCAGCGTATCTAATTACACCGATGCTAGTGCTGCAAACCGACCGATACACAGAAGGCATTGTGTTTGATAGTGTAGGCAACCTTTATTTCTCTCAAACTAAAGCGGGAACTATTACAGTAATGGCGCCCGATGGTCAAGTAAGAATTTGGGCAAAAGTTGCAGGCGCCAATGGTCACAAAATTGACAGTCAGGGAACTCATATTGTTGCCGCTGAAAACTCAGTGGTTCAGCTTAATGCTGATGGCCAAGTAATCAAAGTAATTCGGGAATTTGATGGTAAGCCTTTACTATATCCTAATGACATTACGGTTGACCCACAAGGCGGTTTTTACTTTACTGACTCTGGCGATAGAAAAAGCGAGAATCCTACGGGTTGTGTATATTATGTAGATGCAGTTGGGCACATTAGTCAAGTTGCAACAGGAATTGCATTTGCTAACGGGCTTGTAGTCATGCCCATTGAAGGGCGCCTGTTTGTTGCCGAGAGTTGGCGCAACCGCATCCTAGTTTACGATGTGCTATCACCCAGAAAGTTGGGATCGCAGCGCGTCTTTGCCGAGCTTCCAGTAAAACAGGGCAATCAAATCGATAATCAACCCGATGGTATCTGTTTAGATAAGATGGGTAATCTTTATGTGGCTCACTATGGTATGAGACAAGTAGTTGTTCTTAATAAAAATGGACAATTAATCCGTCGATACAATAGTGGCAACCTTACAACTAGTAACTGTGCCTTTAGCAATGAGAACTCTAATTACTTATTTGTTACTGGTGGAATTGAAACAGAAGACGGTGCAGGGGGAATTTTTCGTTTAAATCTAAGTACAGGTGAATTATGAACTGGACAAATTCACGACTTTTTACTCATGGCTGGCAGGTTGATGCAACTAAAACGTTAATTGAGGACGCTGCCTCCGCTCTCCGAAAACCTTCAATCTATGAATATTACAGTCTGATCCAACCAAATTGTTAGACCGAATCAGTCCACTTAATATGGCGAATCCACTGAGCGAAGGTAGTTAACTTTATAGGAAGCTTTTGCAAAATAGTATTTACATCTATTACCGCTTCTTCTGGATGAGCCGCTCGCCAACTATATATTTTAGCAATCTCTGTTCCTGTTGGTTCGCCAAATGCCTGATTTAAACCTTGTTCAAAAGCATCAATCGGAATTTGTTCATAGGTAAAAGGGTGATTCAAGACTTTAGTAAATCGCTCTGCTATTTCCTGTCCGTTTAATGCTTCAAGTCCACCAATGTCAAAAGTTGAGCCTGCTAATTCAGGTCTCTTTAATGCTTCTACCGCAAAAGCTGCTGCATCATCCAAACTAATCCAAGAAATCTTGGTTTCAAGGGGTAAAGGATAAGCGATAACACGTTGATGAATAATACTGGGTATTGACCAAGGCGCCGCTAAGTTATCCATATAAACAATCGGTCGCAGGATTATCTGAGGTACACTACTTTGGTGAATATACTGCTCTATATTCCGCTTAATTTCAAATGAAGTCACGTCGGTAACAGACTCTGGAATAGTGGTGCTGGCATTAAATACCAGAAGACTAACACCTGCATTGCTTGCAGCATCAATTGCATTACGACCTTGATTGACCGCCACATCAAATCGAAGCTCCATTGGCAAAACAAGAAATACTCTATCAATACCTTCGTTTGCTCTGTACAAACTAGCTTTATCTTCGAGTGTTCCTGTCAAGATTTCCACATCTTCAGGAAAAAGAGACTGTGCTTTATCTCGATCCCGAACAAACGCGCGCACTTGAAAGCCTTCTCTAAGCAACCTATGCACTACAGGAGTACCTTGTGCGCTGTTTGCACCATAAACAAGAATTTTTGAATTACTCATAACTTGTAAATTTAGTATCTTTAGCATCAGTATTAACTAAGCTTGCTAATATTACAAGTACATACAATTTTGTAGGGTACTATCAAAAAGTATTGTGTAGTTATGAGTCAAATAGGTGACAAAGAATTTGAATGTCCCATTCAAGCAATTGTTGATGTAATTGGCGGAAAGTGGAAGTTATCTATCCTTTATCAGTTATTTCAGGGAACTAAGCGGTATGGAGAGCTAAAGCGGTTAGTTCCCAAAGCAACTGAACGGATGCTAACGTTGCAATTACGAGAATTAGAAGCGGATGGTATTGTGCAGAGAACCGTATACGCGGAAGTTCCCCCAAAAGTCGAATATTCCTTAACACAGTTGGGATTAAGCTTAGAGCCTATCTTACACACAATGCTGAGTTGGAGTGAAAAGTACTTACAATAGGAAAGCGCGCGGGTTACTGACTCGCGCGTGTAAAATCCTGCTTTGATAGGTTATCCCCCAAAATCAGTAAGGTTGAGCAAACGTTCTTACTAAGTATGTTGTGAAAAGATTTTCTTTTTTCCTACCAATTGAGCGATTTGGATACGAGCTAGGGCAAGTGCTTCTGTTAATTTTTGTCCACCCAATTCGTCGTTTTCCATTTCAACAAATGTGATATCGCTAATGCCGAGAAACCCAAAAACTGCTGCAAGGTAAGGAGTTTGAAAATTCATCTGCTCGTATTGCCCGCCAACACTAAAGCCAGAACCCCCACGTGTAGCGATGATAAACATTTTTTTGCCTAATACGAGTGGTTGATAAGGGTTTGTAGGATTTTCTGGCGCCAAGGCAAAAGTTCGCCCAATCCGCACAATTTGGTCGATATAAGCTTTGAAGGTGCTGGGAATGCTTAAATTGTACATAGGAACGCCAATCACATAAATATCGGCAGCTAAGAATTCATCCACTAGGTAATTGCTAATGCGAATTGCTTCCTGTAGTTCGGGGGTCAGCTGTTCTGGTGGGGTATAAGCTGCGGCAATCCAAGCTTCATCCACATGGGGAACAGGATTTTGTCCGACATCTCGATAGGTGACTGTATCATTGGGATAGGAATGTTTCCAAGCCTCAACAAATTCCCCCGAAAGTTTGCGGGAGTGGGAGCGTTGATTGCGGGGACTAGCATCGAGGTGTAATAAGTTTGCCATAATTCTTCCAAATCGCTTACTATCCCAGCTTAGAAAAACAACTTACCTCCGGCTATCAAAATCTTGTGTCGCTGTCACAATCTTGCGCTGTATTTGCCCTGTATTAGTATTGATTTAAATATAGAAGTTAGAAACTATCGGGGAGAATAATGGAGTTAAAGCAACCACCACAAAAAATCAACCTATCCAGCCAAAATCGCGGTTGGGAAAATATTCTGGTGGAGCAATACCAAAATCCTCCTGGTGAGGCAATTTGCCATTACCCCAACCAACACGCAATTTATTTGTCCCTCGTACCGCGTCCGATCCGCTTACAGCATATTCAAGGAGGAAAAACTTATACGGGGCTGTACGGAAAGGGTGATATTTGCATCACCCCTGCTGATGTGCCTTTCTTTTGTCGTTGGGATAGTCACGACCAATTTTTGCAAATATGCATTTCCTCCGATTTTATGCAAAGTGTTGCTAGAGAAACCATCAATATTAATCCCGAACAACTAGAATTACTCCCGCAATTTCGGGCACGCGACCGCCAAATTGAAGCAATTGGGATGATGCTACTTACCGAACTTCAACAGGAAAATGTTGGTTCTAGGCTTTACGTAGAATCACTGACAAATCTCCTGACAGTTCATTTACTCAGACAATATGCAAATTCTAAATCGATAGCAACTTATGACGGTGGATTGCCCCTAAACCAACTGATACATGTATTAGAATATATCAACACATATCTAGATCGAGACATCAAACTTGCGGATTTAGCTGCATTGCTGGATATGAGCCAATTTCATTTTAGCCATCTGTTCAAGCAGTCGATGGGAATAGCTCCCTACCAATATTTGCTCCAGCAACGCATAGAACGGGCAAAACTATTATTAAAACAAACCGAGCTATCAATTGTGGAAATTGCCTTAGATTGTGGGTTTAGCAGCCACAGCCATTTGAGCAAACAATTTCGCAAGTTTACTAATATAACACCAAAAGCCTACAGAGTAAATTAAATAACTCATTAAATACTTTTAAGTACATAGTCTGTTAGGCAGAATATTAACTGACTTGTAGAATCACTTTGCCCATTGTTTTGCGTGTTTCTAATACTCGTTGTGCGTCTGCTGCTTCTGAAAGCGGAAATTTTGTGACAATAATATCCAAACGACCGTCATCAAATAGCTTCATCAGTTCTTTGGTATATTTACCCAAGTTTTCGCGCGTTTCACCTCTTAGAAGATAACCTTTAACAGTCAAGCTTTTGAAAAATACATCGGTAGATAAAAGTTGAAAACCTTTGTCGCTTGACTGTCCGTAAATAATTACTGTTCCGCCGTGAGCTAAACATTTGAGACTTTGATTACCGATTTCGCCGCCAACACTTTCAATTAGAACGTCAACTCCTTGTTTGCCAGTTGCATTTAAAATTTGCTCAATCCAATCAGATTCACTGTAATTTATTGCTACTTCCGCACCTAGCTTCCTAATAGTTTGAAGTTTCTCTGACGTTGAAGCTGTGCCGATAACCTTGGCGCCGCGTATTAAAGCAAGTTGAACAAGAAAAACTCCAACACCACCTGCTGCTGCTTGAATCAAAACAGTTTGATTAGGTTTCAAATCTTGCAACAGCGCTAAAGCCGTCCAACCTTGCACAACCAAAGCCAAAGCTTTTCCAGCTTCCAAATTTTCGGGTATCGTAAAAACTTGTTGACTAAATGCAACAGCGTACTCAGCGTAACCCCCAGTCTGTAGAATCGCAATAACTCGCTGTCCGACGAAGAAATCTTTGACGTTCGTGCCAAGTTCTTCAATCGTTCCAACAACTTCAACTCCCGGCACAAAGGGGGTTTCAGGTTTGATGATATAAACGCCTTTTCGCAACATTACGTCAGCATAATTTACACCAACCGCCTCAACTTTGATTAAAACTTCATCAGCGTTTGGTTGGGGCGTGGCGATTTCTTCATAACTAAGAACATCAACACTACCGTAATCTCTTATTAAAATAGCTTTCATTTTGCTTTCCTGACTCTGCTGATTACAATTGGATGTTTTCAATATAGAGACTAATAAGTCAAAGTGTAAGTAGGCACCAATTGGTAACCTACAACTACAAAGAGGAGGCACGCATGACTAAAGCAAGCACAACTAGCTCAAAATCTACAGCGCAGCAGGTTTTTGAGCGTGATTATCCAGTGCGGCGCCTACTTGTACTTATATCAGACGCTTGGACACCGATTATTTTCCATTGCCTTTCGGATGGGAAAAAGCGTTTTAGTGAACTTCAGCGTCAACTACCGGATATCTCAAAAAAAATGTTAACTCAGGTTTTACGCCGTTTAGAACGTGATGGTTTGGTAAACCGTACAGTTTATGCCGTCGTTCCCCCTAAAACAGAATACAGTCTTACAAAATATGGTCAAAAACTTCATGAGCCAATAACTATGCTTTGTCAATGGGCACGTTCAAATGAAGCAGTAATAAACGCTATTTACGATGCAAAAGAGAGGTAGGGGTTAGGTCGAGGGAGAGAAAATACTTACCCTCGGCAAGTTATTGACTATTTAGTAAAAAACAATTATTATCTTTGAACAAATTGCTCTTGAAACGCGCGACCAATTAGAAATAGCAGATGCTTTGTATCGCTTCGTTGCAGGAATTGACTTTAACAACGAAGAGTTTTTTGTCGAGCGCATTGGCGCCGGATTCAATTGTGGATATGACACCTGGTAACAAGCTTTGGGGACTTTCCTTCTGTGTTTTTCAAGGCCGTGATATTGTAATCTAAGCGTTAAAAACGAGCGTATGTTTGTTGGATACAACACACGCTGTTACCAATTTACGAACGGAAATCAGCCAAGACACGAGCTTTGCTTTATGCGATTGTGGAAGCTCAACATCTTCCTCCAAATAACCATAGCCGACATTGTTTAATGAAAAACCAGTATGAGGCTACTCTTATACGCAGCGGTGAGCGCTGGGTCATTAAACACCTACTGGTCAATGGTGTTTGGTTCACAGGTGAGCCAAGCGTTCTAATGAGGCAGTAGATTGCTGCCCAATCCGTATATTAGCGCTAAACTCGATAACGAGTAGCTTATCCAAATCAACAAATTACCAATACTCAAAATCTTACCTGCCCACAAAGTTGATAAAAGCGGTTTAGCCAAAGCAGTTACATTTTCACCAGCTTAAAAAGAGGTAAGCAAAACTAAATAATCTAACTAATGGCAGATGTTAAGTATTGCTTTTTACTCATCGTAAGAGTGGACTGTTATCTGACTTAAGTCTGTAGTTAGAAGATTATTGAACCTTCGGCTTATATTGTTGTGTTAAGCGTCATTGCAACATAAACTACAAATGCGTATAAAAGAAACATTTTTTTTTATAGATTCCTAACTTCTTTAAGAAGTCGGGAATTTAGGATAAAAAATACAGGTGTAATATGAATCATGATGACAAACTTGATGCTGAGTCACTGCGTTTAGCTGAAGAAGTACGACGAGAAAAAAATTGGAAGCGCTGGGGACCATATTTAGCTGAAAGACAGTGGGGAACGGTGCGCGAGGACTACTCCTCAGATGGGTCATCTTGGGATTATTTTCCTCACGACCACGCGCGCAGTCGTGCTTACCGTTGGGGTGAAGATGGAATTTTGGGGATTTGCGACCGCGAAGGTCGTTTGTGTTTTGCGCTTGCGATGTGGAACGGAGTTGACGCAATTCTCAAGGAGCGAATTTTCGGGTTGACAGGAAGTGACGCAAACCACGGAGAAGATGTAAAAGAATATTACTTTTACACTGAATCAACTCCTACTCATTCTTATATGAAGGGTTTGTATAAGTATCCGATAACTGAGTTTCCATATACACAGTTGATTGAGGAAAACCGCAATCGTAGTAAGGAAGAATCAGAATTTGAATTAGTAGATACTGGTGTATTTGAAGACAATCGCTACTTTGATGTTTTTACCGAATATGCAAAAGCATCCCCTAACGACATCTTAATTAAAATTACTATTGCGAATCGCAGTTCAGAAGCTGCTACACTTCATATTCTGCCTACAATTTGGTTTCAAAATACTTGGTCTTGGGGTCGCAATGGTGAAAGTTATTGGGCGAAACCACAAATAAAATACGAGAAAGATGGGGAGTTACATCTGTGGCATGAAAGTTTAGGTGATTTCCGGTTTATAGTAGAACCATTAGCTTCTGGAGATACACCAAAGTTTTTGTTCACCGATAACGAAACAAACTTAGCCAAACTATATGGCGCCGAAAATCCAAATCCTTACGTCAAAGATGCCTTTCATGAGTATGTAATTAACGGTGTTGAAGAAACTGTTAATCCTGAAATGGTCGGTACTAAAGCTGCTGCTTATTATTGTATCGAGGCAAGAGCAGGAGAAGAGGTAACGATACGACTACGACTATTTTCATCAGAAGAGGCGCATTCCAATCCATTTGACCAAGACTTTGATAAAATATTCCAACGGCGCCAAAACGAAAACGAGGAATATTACGCTCAAATTATTCCTTCATATCTTTCTCCTCACGAAAAGCTTGTTGTACGACAAGCTTATGCAGGATTATTATGGAACAAACAGTTTTATCATTATGGTGTGAAAGATTGGTTGGATGGCGACCCTAGTCAACCACCTGCACCAAGCTCTGATAACCGTCGTAATACTGAGTGGAAGCATCTTTATAACCGCGATGTAATTTCCATGCCCGATAAATGGGAGTATCCTTGGTATGCTACTTGGGATTTAGGTTTTCATCTCGTTGCTTTTGCTAATCTTGACCCAGACTTTGCTAAACAACAGTGCATCTTATTCTTACGCGAATGGTATATGCACCCAAACGGCGCCTTACCTGCTTACGAATTTGACTTTTCTGATACAAATCCACCAGTTTTACCTTGGGCATGTTGGCGTATCTATAAGATTACAGCTAAAAAAGGAGCGCGCGATAAAGTTTTTCTTGCCCGTGTATTCCAAAAACTTTTGCTGCATTTTACTTGGTGGGTAAACCGTAAAGACGTTGAGGGAAAAAATATTTTCTCCGGTGGCTTTTTGGGAATGGATAATATTGGTGTATTTGACCGTTCCAAACCTTTGCCCACAGGTGGACATCTCCACCAAGCTGACGGCACTGCTTGGATGGGATTTTTCTGCGTCACAATGTTAGCGATGGCTTTGGAACTAGCAGCGGATGACCCTGCTTATGAAGACGTTGCTTCAAAGTTTTTCGAGCATTTTATGTCAATTGCCGATGCAATGAACAAAGTTGGAGAAACAGGACTTTGGGATGAGTCTGATGGTTTTTATTATGATTGGCTTGAAGTTGATGGCAAGTCAATTCCTTTAAAAGTCCGCTCGCTTGTTGGACTTGTGCTGTTAATTGCTGTAGAAGTTTTAGATTTTCAGGTAATAGAGCGCTTGCCAGGATTTAAAAAACGAATGCACTGGTTCTTGGAAAATCGCCAAGATATAACGCAGTACATTTCCTGTATGAAAAAGGCACAAGAAACAAATCATTTATTAATAGCAATTCCTACACAGTCACGTTTGCAACGGGTGCTGCAAAGTCTTCTTGATGAAACTGAATTTCTCTCGGATTTTGGTATCCGCTCGCTTTCACGCTTTCACTTAGAAAATCCTTATGTTTTTCGGGTTGGTGATGAGGAATACCGTGTTGAATACCTTCCTGGGGAGTCTAATAGTAGTTTGTTCGGTGGAAATTCTAACTGGCGGGGACCGATTTGGTTTCCACTAAACTACTTACTTATAGAAGCTTTGGAACGTTACCACTACTTCTACGGTGATAATTTACAAGTTGAGTGTCCAACAGGTTCAGGGCAAAATATGAATTTGGGACAGGTCGCTCTGGAACTTAAAAAACGTTTAGCACGTATTTTTCTACCAGATGAAAAACAATACTGCCCTTGGCAAGGTAAGAACCCATACTTCTGCTCTGACCCTCACTGGCGCCACTTAGTTCTGTTTCATGAGTACTTTTGCGGTGATACTGGTACAGGTTTAGGTGCCAGTCACCAAACTGGATGGACAGCGCTAATTGCAAGGTTGTTAGAGGATACTGGTAAGAAAATTTCAACGTCGGCTTCTAGTTAAAAATAAAACTTAAAGAACCGGGTTTGCTACGGAACACCTGTGTGAAGCGCGTTTGTTTTGATTTCTAATTTTTCTAGCACGCGCAGTTTCAACTAAAGCTTCAAAAATACGCAACTGCTGTGGGTTATCAATTGCAAGTTCCGGATGCCATTGCACTCCAATAACCCAAGGGTGATATTCACATTCTATAGCTTCAACTACACCATCAATAGCGCGAGCGGCAAGGCGCCATCCAGTAGGTAAAGTACGTATTGATTGGTGGTGCATTGAGACAACTTCCACAGTTGTTGCTTCCATAATTGAGGCAAGATGACTTTGAGGGTTAATAGCAACTTGGTGTTTAACGCTCTCTTCTGAATCTCCTGTATGCGCGACCAATTCACCAAACTCCGAAGGAATATGAGTCACAAGACTGGCGCCACTTGCTACTGCCATGACAGCAAGTCCTCGGCAAATACCCAGAATGGGGATATCACTACTCAAAGCTTGATTAAAAAGTTGTAATTCAAAAGCATCGCGCGCGCGGTCAACAGAAGAAATAGCTGGATGATACTCGCCATTATAAGTTGCTGGATCTAAGTCGCCACCACCAGAAAAAATTAAACCATCCACAACTTCTAAAATTGCAGCACTTTCTTCTGGTTGACCAGGGGGTAATAAGATAGGCAAACCGCCACAACGACGTATTGCTTGTACAAATGTATTCTTTACGTGATACTGACCATCTTCATTTTGATTAAATGTAGTAATACCGATAGTAGGTTTTGTCGATTTGTTCATAGAGTTAACTCTTAAGCAAGCTACATACAGCTTGACAAACAAAAATGACAACAATATGTCAAACTTATGCACACGCACATTTGTATATGTCTTTGCTTTTTCTCAATGAATATACTGAGGACTAGAATGTGACGCAAAGTTATTATTACTGATGTCTAAATATAAAAATAATTCATCTTGTTTCCTTAAAAAAGCTAAATCTTTAAAAATAATAAAGATTTTTTCCAATCAACCATTTTTTGTAGGCAATTATAAAATAAATCTAAAAACACAATTTAAACAACTATGTGTATAATATTATACTTTAAACTCTGAGATTAGAAAAAGGGGTTCATCATGGCACAAGTGACTTTGAGAAAGATTACGAATCTTAAAAAAGCCGGAACAATTGCTTCTCGCTATCCAAAATCAATTGTCAAAGCTTCGTATGGCATCATGATTATGGTTTTCATTTCACTTGCGGGTTTGGGAATTGCACAGTTATATGAGCAGGAATTAGAAGAAAAGCAACAAGACATAAATGTGAAAGCAGTTGATGTTGATGCATTGCTTAAAACTACCTTAAACAATGTGATAGTAGTGCGTTCTCAAGCCGAATATTTAGGAAATCAACGTCAGACCAAGATGAGTTTGTCACTTGCACCGCTTTTGCCTACAATTTATAAGCAGTTGCCAACAAAGGCAAGAATTCATTACACTTCGATAGCTGGTACGCTTGGTGTAACTTATCCAGCTATATCACCAATGACTCGTAAAGAAAATCTAGAAACGTTTCAAAAAGCGATTCATCAAGAATTTATGACATCTGGAATAAAAAATAACCCTAGCCGTAAAGCTTATTTTACTAATCCTTATCAAGATATTTTGGGAAAGAGACTAATAGTCACAGCTATTAGTCCTGTTTATCAAGGAAATAACCATCTTGGAAATATTGGCATAGATTTTCCATTAGAAAGCTTAAATCGTTTTGTTCAAAAGCTTGGCGGTAGAAGTGCTATGATTTTGACAAGCGAAGGAAAAGTATTGAGTCATCCTAACTTGCAACCTCGCTATTTTAAGTCTGCTAAGTATTTCATTCCAGATTTTAGCGTTCGAGCAAAGTTACTCAAATTATTAAAAACTGGAAATAAGGGTCAAATTACTATCAATGGATATTTAATAACATATCAAAAATTAAACAATGCACCTTGGATGATTGTTAACATTGCACACAGAAAAGCTTTAGTTAAAGATATTATTAAAAAACAGTTACCAATAATTTTAGGAGTCATACTTGGTATGACGATCGTTTTATTAATAAGTCTAAGAATTATAAATCAAGTATTTACACAATGTCAAAAAGCGCGTATGGTAGCAGAACTTGCAAACCAAAAGTTACAAAAAGCATTAACAGAACTAGAACGGATTGCATCAACTGATACATTGACAGGCGCCTGGAACCGTCTTTATTTTGAGGAGATAGTGTCAGCTGAAATAAATCGGCTTTCACGCCACAATCAATTATTATCACTTTTAATATTAGACATCGACCATTTCAAGAGCATCAATGACAACTATGGGCATCCAATTGGTGATTGTGTACTAGCAGGGTTAGCTCATTTGTTAAAGGACAATATTCGTACATCGGATGTTTTGACTCGTTGGGGAGGTGAGGAATTTGTAATTCTTACTCCCTCAACTTCTATGGCAGAAGCTTACGAATTGGCAGAAAGACTACGTTTGGTTATTGCGAAACACAATTTTCCAGAAGTTAGAAACATTACAGCCAGTTTTGGCATTGCCCAGTTTGAAACTGCTGAAACTTTACACAATTGTTTTAAACGGGCTGATGATGCATTATATCACGCAAAAAACAGCGGCAGAAATACTGTGGTTGCGGCGCCTTCCATATCTGGCGTATATCAATTAAAGCAGCTTGCACGTTGAATTTCTACTATTTAATCTAAAAAATATAGTTCATAAATGTATTTAAATTGACTATTTTACTAGTGGCGCCTCTAATAAATAAATTCTATAAGCTATATATAGTAAGCTTTGTGGAGTGTGAGCTTGTAGAAGTCGATTATTATCGGTGCCTGGGTATAATTGGATTTAGGCTAAAAAATATCTTTGAAAAGCTTTAACATTAAAAAAGCTTGGCGCCTGTTAGCTTTTATTACCTATTATCAAGCTCGGAGTAATCCCAGGAGTGCATTTGGCGGAAAGGTAAGCCCATTTTTTGGAAAACATACTTCTCTTTAATACCAGAAGCAATCAAGTCAGGTTTCTTAGCCTTAACAAACTCCTCGAACTCATAGGCAGTTACGTCATCATAGATGATGGTCGCATTGTCGATGTAGTGAGTAGTACGTTTGTAGTCATCGTTGTGTGCAAACTCGTAACCAGTACCAACTACCTTGATACCGACATCTTCAAATGCAGGAACAACGTGACGAGGACGTAGACCACCAACATAAAGCATTACGGTGTTGCCTTCGAGACGAGGACGGTACTTCTTAAGAACCGCTTCCATGACAGGTTGATACTTAGCGATAACTTTTTCAGCATTAGCTTGAATTTTGTCATCGAACTTAGCAGCAATTTCACGAAGCGATGCAGCAATTTTGGTAGGACCAAAGAAGTTAAATTCCATCCAAGGCAAGCCATAGGTTTCTTCCAAACTACGGCAGATGTAGTTCATCGAGCGGTAGCAGTGGATTAAAACTAACTTAGCAGCAGGTCCTTGGATAAGTTCATTAATCGTACCATCCCCAGACCACTGGGCCACAACTCTTAATCCCATTTCTTCGAGTAACATCCGGCTGGCCCAAGCGTCACCGCCGATGTTATAATCTCCGATTAATGCAACGTCGTAAGGACCTGGTTCAAAGTCGAGTGTGTTTTCTTTCTTAGCTTTGTCGAAGTGAGGGAATACCCAGTCACGGATAGCGTCGTTAGCAATGTGGTGTCCTAAAGATTGCGAAACTCCACGGAAACCTTCGCAACGTAAAGGAATTACAGGTTTGCCAATTTCTTTCGAGGTTTTCTTAGCTACAGCTTCGATGTCATCCCCGATAAGACCGATAGGACATTCAGATTGAATCGAAATACCTTTGTTGAGGGGGAAGAGTTCTTCGATTTCGTGAATGATTTTGGTGAGTTTTTTGTCACCACCAAATACGATGTCACGTTCTTGGAAGTCGGAGGTAAAGTGCATGGTACCGAAAGCATCGACACCTGTTTTACCAACATAGTAGTTACGACGACCAGACCATGACCAGTAACCGCAACCTACAGGACCATGACTGATGTGAATCATGTCTTTGATTGGTCCCCATACCACCCCTTTAGAACCTGCGTAAGCACATCCACGAGCGGTCATTACACCAGGAACCGACTTAATGTTAGACTTAACGCCGCAATCAGACTTGCCTTCTTCGTGTACGTTGAGGTGTTTAGCGCGTTTTTTCTTAGATTTCTCAGGGTAAGCTTCGAGAACTTCCTCGATAAGCTTCTGCTGTTCTTCTACCAAATTCTTGTCAGGAGGTGTCATATTTAGCCTCGGTTATTTGTAATTGTTAGATGTGGAGAATAAGTGCGTTTTTGGAGAGGGGGGAAAAGGGGAAGGAGAAAGGGGGAGAACTTATCTTCCTTTTCTTCCTTATTTCCTTTTCTCCTTTTTTAGATTGTCAGTTATTTGGTAGCTTCAGCAGGCTTACCGATAATTTCTGCGTGCTTGCTGTCGTCATCCAAAATACCGTATTCAATCAACAACGCTTCGAGGTCGTCCATTTCCATAGGTGTTGGAATGGTAAGTTTTTCGTTGTTAATAATCTTTGTAGCTAATGCGCGGTATTCTTGAGACTGGTTGCTGTCTGGTGCGTACTCGTTAACGGTCATACGACGCAATTCAGCGTGTTGAACGATGTTGTCGCGAGGTACGAAGTGAATCATTTGGGTGTTGAGACGTTCAGCCAAGTTTTCGATTAATTCAGCTTCACGGTCAACTTTACGGCTGTTACAAATCAAACCACCTAAACGTACACCACCGGAGTGAGCATATTTCAAAATACCACGAGCAATGTTGTTAGCAGCATACATCGCCATCATTTCACCAGAGGTAACGATGTAGATTTCTTGCGCTTTCCCTTCACGAATAGGCATAGCGAAACCGCCACATACAACGTCACCTAATACGTCGTAAGATACGAAATCTAAGTCTTGGTAGGCGCCGTTTTCTTCAAGGAAGTTAATAGCGGTGATAATACCACGACCTGCACAACCTACACCTGGCTCTGGACCACCAGACTCTACGCACTTAACACCACGGAAACCAGGGAGCATTACTTCTTCGAGTTCGAGGTCTTCTACGGCGCCGCGTTCAGCAGCCAAGTGCAATACGGTGGTTTGTGCCTTAGAGTGCAACATTAAACGAGTCGAATCAGCTTTAGGGTCGCAACCTACAATCATAATTCGTTGACCCATTTCAGCCATTGCAGCCAGGGTATTTTGTGAGGTTGTAGACTTACCGATACCGCCTTTACCGTAGAAGGCTATCTGTCTAATTCTATCTTCTGACATGATGAGTTAATCTCCTGCAATTGGTTGATTAGATGGGTCTTTGAGGTTTACGGGACGCATCTGTAGGTAATGGTGCGAACCGGACGATGAACGTTGCCTTTTAGGTACGGTGGCGGACGTTCAACCGCTTTTCGAGAACTTGAGTAGGACATGATATTACGAACGTGGAGTATTATTGTTTTTAATTTCTTGTTGGCGAACCGACTGATTCAACAACTATATTGGGACTAATTCTTTCGCGTAACCGCGCTTCGATGGCTATTTTTAGGGTTGCTGTGCTGCTGGAACATGAACCACAGGCGCCTTGAAGTAATACTTTAATGATATCGCCATCTACATCGTAGAGTTCAACATCTCCGCCATCTGCGATGAGAACGGGGCGAACTTCTTCATCTAAAACTTTTTGAATAAGTGCTATTTTTTGTACGTTAGTCAGTGCGCTCGGCGCCGATTGAATAACGGGAATCACTGAGCTAGTAGTAATATTTACTGCTGTCGCTGTGGAAGCTTTCTCTCTAACTTCTTGAATTATATCATCGATGTTTGCCAGACAGGAACCGCATCCGCCACCAGCTTTGACATAATTTGTTACATCCTCAGCACTGGTTAAATTGTTTTCTAATATGACACGGCGAATCTTGTTCTCGGTTATACCGAAGCAAGTACAAATTAAGGCGCCTTCGTCATCATCTTCATGAACATCGCGCTCGATGCCACGATAATTATAAATGGCTGCTTCGAGTGCTTCTTGTCCCATAACTGAGCAGTGCATCTTAGCTTCGGGTAAACCACCCAAGTAATCAGCAATTTGCTTGTTTGTTATTTTTAAAGCATTATCTAAAGTTAAACCTTTTACTAGTTCTACCAATGCTTCTGATGAAGCTATTGCACTGGTACAACCAAATGTTTGAAATCGTGCATCAAGAATTTTATCGTCTTCTACGTCTATTTTAAGGTGTAATCTTAAGGCATCGCCACAAGCAATACTACCTACTTCACCTGTTGAAATTTTAATCCCTGCTTCGCCTTGGTCTTCTAATACGCCTTGATTTTTCGGATTATAGAACAAATCTAGTACTTTATCGGTGTATTCCCACATAGTTTTAAGAGAGTGATGAGTTGGGAGTGATGAGTGATAAGCTTTGAGCCAGTGCGTGACGCTATTAGATGGTTGCTTCGTTTTTAGGTTATTAATAGCGTCACGCACCCTACTTGATTGCTAAGGTTTTTTCGTGTTCTTGTAACCAAGCTGCTTTGTCGTCTGTGAATGGAGACAGTGCGCGTAAGCGTTCGATAATAGCGGGTAATACTGCAATAACTGCGTGTATTTCATCTTCTGTAGTGTAACGACACAAGCTAAAGCGAATTGAGCCGTGTAAAATTGTGTAGGGTAAACCCATTGAGCGCAGTACGTGGGAAGGTTCGAGTGAACCAGAACTACAAGCTGAACCAGAGGATGCACAAATACCGTATTGGTTCAAACCGAATAAAATTGCTTCGCCTTCGATATATTTGAAACCAATGTTAGTTGTGTTGGGTAAACGTTCAGAACCTCCACCGTTAACTTCGCAGTCAGGAATTTTAGAAAGTATTGCTTGCTCTAATTTATCGCGCAATATTCTTTCACGCTTGGTTGCTTCTTCGAGGTGCATTAATTCCAACTCAGCAGATTTTCCTAATGCGATAATTCCTGGTACATTTGGTGTTCCTGAACGGCGCCCGCGTTCTTGTCCTCCACCTATTAGCATTGGACGGAAGCGTGTACCGCGTCTTACATACAGCGCACCAACTCCTTTAGGAGCATGAATTTTGTGACCTGACATTGTAAGCATGTCAATGGTGCTGGTTTTCATGTCGAGCGGTATTTTACCAACTGCTTGCACTGCATCAACATGAAATAAGGCGCCGCATTCTTTGACTCGTAACCCAATTTGCTCGATGGGGAAAATAACACCTGTTTCATTGTTTGCGTACATTATCGATACAAGAGCAGTGTTACCTGTTAACGAAGCTTCAAGTTCGTTGAAATCTAACTGTCCTTGACCATTAACCGATAAATAAGTAACTGTATAACCTTGGTTTTCTAACTGCTTACATAAAGCTAAAACTGCTGGGTGTTCTACCTGAGTTGTTACTATATGACGCTTATCGGGTTGAGCCAAGAGTGCTGCCTTGATTGCCGCATTATCTCCTTCAGTACCACCACTTGTAAAAATAATTTCTGATTCGTTGGCGCCGAGCAAGGCAGCCATTTGTTCACGTGCTTTATTAACTGCTTTTCCAACTTGCCCACCGAAGCTATGCATCGAGGAAGGGTTGCCGTAATAGTCAGTAAAGTAGGGCAACATCGCTTCAACAACTTCAGGGTCTACTTTTGTAGTAGCATTGTTATCTAAGTAAATACATTCTTTTTTCATCGCTTTCAATTATTAATAGTGAATGGGTAATAGCTGTTGGACATAGTTGGTAGTTGATAGTTAATAGCTTTATAGAGCCGCCACTAGCTATTAACTATTAGCTACGAACTATTCGTTACAAACCATTTATGCTGCTTGCGAAGAACGTTTCTTTTCTAATTGCTCTGAGAATTTTTGGGAGTAAGATGCAAACCAGGTTTCCCAATAGTCTTGATTTTTGTTGGTCAATTTATCCATGCACTTTTTATAAGTGTCAAACCAACATTCCCAGTAATTAGTAGCTTGCTTAACACAACCATCGCAGGTAGGACATCCCGCTACACATTGAGGAACTGTGTAAAGAGTATCAACACAACCGTTGCAAAGATTAGGGTCTATTGTCCGCTGACCATCTATTATTGAAATGGCGCTTGTAGGACAAACGGGGAGACACAAGTCGCAGGAAATACACTTAGAAGTAATCTTGTAAGACATTTTAGATGCTCCTCCTAATTTTAATTAGTTAGGAGTTAGGAGTATTGAGTTAGGAGTTGTAAATTAATGATCTAGAAGTCGATAACTTATAACTCATAACTCATCACTCTTAACTTTCTTGGGTAAATTCTTGATGAAATTCTAAAGCAACCTTCTCAATCACATCGTATGATTCAACAACTTGAATACCAGCGTTATGTAGTTTTTCTTTAGGTGATTCGCCAATTTTGGAAACTAATACAGCTTTGCAATCAGAAATTGCTTCGATAATATTGTCCATAGTTGCTTTTTCACCGTATCCACCTTGACAGAAGTGGTCTACTTTGCGATGACCTACATACTTAACTTCGCTGCCATCAACTTCGTAAACTTGGAATTCTTTCGCATGACCAAAATGTTGATTAACTAAACCGCCACCTTTTGTAGCAACTGCAACAAGAACTTTTGTTTTTTCCTTAACGGCGCCAGCATTCGATGCTTTATCGAGAGTAATTTGTTCTTTAGCTGCTTTAAGTTCGGCTCTAAATTTCTCAATGCCTTCTTGCACTTGTTGACGATTTACTAGGTCGTATTCAGGCGCCTCTTCCATGAATTTATCCTTAGTAAATTCTTGACTGCGATCTTCGCCCAATAATCCTACCGCATCTGCACGACATTGACGACAGTGGCGCATCATTTTCATGTTACCAGAGCAATTGTCCTGTACTGTCTTCAACTCAGTACTAGTTGGACCACGCTGTCCGGTTAAACCGAAGTGAGTTCCATGTTCAGGTGCAGAAATCAAAGGCATAATATTATGCAAAAATGCACCATTTTGACGAATCATCTTATTAACTTCAACAAGATGTTGGTCGTTAATACCCGGAATCATTACCGAGTTCACTTTACAAAGAATATCTGCTTCTTTAAGTGCTTGTAAACCTTCTAACTGTTTCTCTAAAAGGATTTTAGCACCTTCAACACCTTTATAACGCTTACGTTTGTAGTGAACCCAAGAATAAATTTGGGCGCCAATTTCAGGGTCTACAGTATTAAGGGTGATTGTAACGTGGTCAATATTTAATTGTTTGATTCTATCAATATATTCAGTAAGCATCAAACCATTAGTTGATAAACAAAGCTTAATATCAGGCGCCTTGTCAGCTATCAACTCAAAGGTGCGAAAAGTCTTCTCTGGGTTTGCTAATGGGTCACCAGGCCCAGCAATTCCCAATACAGTCATTTGTGGAATTTTGCTTGCAACTACCAGTACTTTATGTGCTGCTTCTTCAGGGGTTAGTAATTCACTAACTACACCAGGACGGCTTTCGTTAGCACAGTCATATTTTCTGTTACAGTAATTGCATTGTATATTGCAGGCAGGCGCTACAGCAACGTGCATCCGAGCATAATGGTGATGCGCTTCTTCGCTGTAGCAAGGATGCTTGGCAATGCGCTCCTTAATGCTTTCTTCCATTTCAACAGAAGCGCTGTTACCTGTGCATCCACAACCGCTCTTATTTGATGTGGTTGTTTTAACTTCCGCTAACCCAGTAGATTGTAGTGTCATTATATAAGGTAATGTTGGGTACATAGGTCGGCGCCTTCAGGGAGATGAAACAAAATAAAAGAAGTCGCGTCTGAAGCTCACATTATCCTGTTGAAGCTAGCACCCAAAGGTGGGTAAGTTTCTTCTTCAGGTTGTAAACCCTTGTAATGGGCGTCGGTGTGTGTCAACGCGCGTTAATGCGGGTGAATTATAGTTATGTTGTGTTCAGCCGCGACTTCCAGTCCACAGGGGCATGGTGCTATCTCATCCCTCCACTCACTTGGGGCGCCTGCCACTTAACCAAATCTATTTATTAAGTTCGATTGCTTGGTGGCGCTCTTTGTGATTGGCGATATAAGTTTTATATCAGCCACCTTTAATGAGGGGGAATATGCCTTCTGGATAAGAGTTATTGGATTTATTAAGTTTTGTACTCAAATCTCAAAACTTATATACATCAATGCTTAAGAGATTTTAAAATTTTTTTTTCGGGAAGAGGTACTAGTATTTCCGGGTGAAGCCACGAGTATTTATGGTATGTGGGATATGTATTGTTGTACTCACCTGTAAGCCTTACGCCGTAAGGATATGAAGCCTATTTTTAAGTTTCGTAAACTGAGTGTATTGTACTCATTAGGAGTCTATATACTAAGGATGCAACCGCCTAAAGTTAGAGTTTCAAGCTGTAAAGAGTCGCTCTACACTTTCATAATCATTCAGTTATGTAACCAACATATCATTTATTTTCTGCAAAAAAATATAGTTTATATTTTCTTAATATTTTAATTTTTAATGTGTAGTTATATTGCGATTGCATGTCACAGTAAGGATTTCGCCCAGAAATACCAATCAGATAATTGATAAGAGTTGTTGACAAGATAAATTTTTGTTTGCGTTTAACTGAAGTAACAGCATGGCTTACATTGATTTTCTTATCAAATAACCCTAAGAGTGGAATGGGCATCCTTGCTCGTTCCAAGCATGAGGCAGGGCAAGAGACAGCCCACCTCACAAGAAAAGTTAGGCATTAAATTCAAAAATTATATTCACGAACAGTTTAGATTTGCCCAAACGCTAACTTAACAGGTAATAGCGTCACTATCTCATCTTATGGATTTAAATGTACTATTCTTGCTTTTAGGGTTAATACTCGGATATTTGCTTTCTGGTTCTAAAGGCAGCCTAATTCAACTTAATGTGTATGTAAATTTGAACTTCAGTGACAACTTTAGTAACAACGGTAATAATAGCGGCAATAACAGCGAGAACTTTAGTAATAACGGCAACAATAACGGGAACGACAACTTAAGCAACAACAAAGGTAACAAAGATAACTTAATGAATTACAATGACGACAATAATGATAACTATTAACGTTTATAAGGTTGTGCTGGGGAAAGGCGCCTTCTTAACTAAGCCTTTATTCAAAAGGAGTATAAAGAAATTGTAAAAAAATTGCTAAACTTAGCCATTGTTATTGTCAAACTCGTCTAAACAAAGCAAGTTCTAAAGTAGGGACTTTAAAAGGGCTAGGGGTGAAAGCATATGAAGGTATTGGTGTTAAGTTGGGAGTTTCCACCGCGCATAGTTGGGGGTATTGCGCGTCATGTTGGTGAACTTTACCCGGAGTTGGTAAAGTTAGGGCATGAAGTATACTTAATGACTCCTGAGTTTGGCAATGCTCCCTTGTACGAAATTGTAGAGGGTATTCAAGTTCATCGTGTACCTGTGGCGCCTGGGAATGACTTTTTCCACTGGGTGGTTAATATGAACCAGAGCATGGGACTACATGGCGGTAAACTGATAGCAGAAGAAGGTAAGTTTGATTTAATCCATGCTCATGACTGGCTGGTTGGAGATGCAGCTATTGCACTCAAGCACAGTTTCAAAGTACCCCTCGTTGTCACTATTCACGCTACTGAGTGTGGACGCCATAATGGCATTCACACAGATATCCAGCATTATATTAACGGTAAAGAGGAACTATTAGCTTTCAACGCATGGCGAATAATTGTTTGCAGCGACTACATGCGACGTGAAGTTGAGCGCGCGCTACATAGCCCGTGGGATAAAATAGATGTAATTTACAACGGTATACGTCGAGAGAAAAAAATTCATCATCAAGACTTTCACGCACAAGACTTTCGTCGTTTCTTTGCCGAGGATGAAGAAAAAATTGTTTACTACGTTGGTCGCATGACCTATGAAAAGGGTGTATCTGTATTACTAAATGCGGCGCCTAAAGTTCTCGCAGAAATGGGTGGGAACGTCAAATTTGTAATTATTGGTGGTGGAAATACAGATAATCTCAAAAAACAAGCTTGGGATTTAGGTATTTGGCATAAATGCTATTTCACAGGATTTATGTCAGATGATTACTTAGATAAATTTCAAACAGTCGCCGACTGTGCCGTATTTCCTAGTTTATATGAACCCTTTGGTATTGTTGCATTAGAGAGCTTTGCCTCGCGCGTTCCAGTTGTAGTATCAGATACAGGTGGATTACCAGAAGTGGTTCAACACACAAAAACAGGTATTGTCACTTACACAAATATTCCAGATTCTTTGGCTTGGGGTATTTTAGAAGTCTTAAAAAATCCAGGCTATCGACAATGGTTAATAGATAACGCCTACGAAGATTTAGACCGTCGCTTTAATTGGGCTAAACTTGCACTTTCTACCGAAGACATTTACACAAGGGTAGTCAAAGAAAGACAGCAAATCAATTGGTGAGGCGCGGAGGTAGGGTGCGTGACGCCATAACAATCACAAAGTAAAACTAATGAACTAGTAGCGTCACGCACCTTACGAGTTAGGAGGCGCGGAGTTGAAATTCATAACTCATAACTCATAACTCATAACTCATAACTTATAACTATTTAAAAGCTTCAAGTTGCTCTAGACGCAGCCAAATGTTTGGTGTAGGGACTTTCCCAAACTTAACAAAAGCATAATCACCTTTGATATCAACGATTTCACCTTCACTATCAAACAGATAGGAAGGGAAACGAATATCGCTAGCTTGTGCCTCAAGGCTGTTTTCAAGCTTATCGCGAACAACGCGAACCATATCTCCTCTTTTGACTGCCATGATAGTTCCTATAAGCGCGTACAGTATTCCATTAAGGATTGTAACTTGCACCAAGCCTTTGAGGTTATAAAGATAATTTAGTCTTACCACACAGACACGTAGAAACGTGATTTTCCTCGCGTCTGTACACAGAGGAGTACCATCCAGAATTTTTTAGGCGCCGATTTTAAAATTAATGCTTACGTAAATATTATTACTATTTTTTTGAAAATTTAAGTATTATTCTCCTCCGGAGACACTCCGTGAACGCAAAAAAGGCGCTATTTTACAGGATGAATCTCTGTGATTAGTATGATTTTGATACATTTAGGGCACAGTGTACCGTTTTAAGAGCAGCTATGGTGCCGAATGCCTGTGCTACAAGAACGATTCGTTACTTTTGGCATTCGGCACAAAAATGGCTGGAGCGTCCTGCTAAACGAGTTCGTTGGATAGGAGTAGCGCATACTTTACATGGTTGTGCTGCACGATTATAAACCCATGCTTCACCACCGTAGTTTCCGTTAACACCCGCTACATTTAAGAAATTACTAAAAGTTGTACCACCAGCTTCGATACTTCTTGTCAGAACCTGAATAATAGCTGGGTGCAATTTCTCGATTTGTGCGAGTTTTAAATCAGTACACAGTGTTTCTGGACGAATGCCACTCAAAAATAATGCTTCATCGGCGTAAATATTTCCTAATCCTGCGATTACCGATTGGTCAAGTAATGCAGTTTTTATCGGGCGCCGACTATTTTTGAGTTTATCAGTCAAATACGCCACTGTAAATTCAGGTGAGAAAGGGTCAGCAGCAAGCTTTGCCAAACCAGTAATGACTTTTTCAACTTCAACTTCAGGCTCTACCCACCACATAGTACCAAAAGTACGCTGGTCAACAAAGCGTAATTCATAGTCGTTTTCAAAAAATATCCGCACCCGTGTGTGTTTGTGCAACGCAGTATCGCGATTTAACCATAATAATTGACCCGTCATTCGTAAATGCACCCCCAGGTATGAGGGGGAAGATACAGGAGATAAGCTAGCTAGAAGATATTTCCCGTAACGGCGCCATGTTGTAATATTCGTTTTGCTTATACCTTCGATAAATTTTTCAACTGAATCAGGGTGAACGACGGTGCGATGTAATAGTACATCTCCACCAATAATTTTTTGATTTAAGGTCAATTGATTTAAACCGCGTCGGACTGTCTCAACTTCTGGTAATTCTGGCATTGTTATGGGGAAGGAATAAACGAGTATTAAATTTAATCTAGTAAAAAAATTAATGGGGAGACTTGAAGACGGGAAAAGCCGAGGGAACTCTTCTACATCATCTTTGTCTCCCCATTCAGGGCGCGTAAATTATCTCACAATCGTACTTGAGTTATTTTGACGCTTAAGCGCCTGGTTTGGGCTTGGCTTTAGGCGCCTCTGTCTCGAGTAACTCGTCTTGGGCAAAGTTATTCGTGTTGATACCAGCGTAGTTAACTTTATCAAAACGAACGATAACGGGGTATTTAATACCGCTTTGGTCAATTGACGCTACGGTTCCTACATCTTGGTACCAGTAGGACTCGGGGCGAAGAACACGCACTTTAGAACCACGTTGAACCATAAGTTTTTCCCTTTTGATTATGAATTGTCAAATATCAGGGTCTGATGTCTACACTTTACAACTAGCAAGGGACGCATTGTCACATTGTTAAGTTATTTGAAAAAATACCTGTTGAGAATGCAAAAAGCAGACTATTTCAAAAAAGGTGTGTCCTCATCCTTGACAATGCACTCGTTATCGAGTAACTTTCTTGGTCACAAAGGAAAAAATATTTAGGAGTACTTATGTCTTAGTTAAAACGAATACACTACCCTCGTTACCACGACCAATCCGTAAATCGTTGTCTATATAAGTAATATCGAGCCATCCTTGTTGGTTGGTGCTGTTGATTGGGAAGTCAATAGCGGTAAACTTTTTACCACTCTCGATTTGTTGGATATACGATGAAGGAGATTTAAAGTCGATTAAACGACTCAATCCAAGTATCGAACGCTCGAATTTGACTTGAACGCGCTTTGATGAAACAGGTTCAAAGGAAGCGACGACACTGATAATACCTTCTAAGTATGGCAATCCGTAAACTGATGCTATGTTGTATACACTGTTGGTGCTGACGCGGATACATTGATATATTTGACCTAATTTATATAAAGGTAGCCGATCAATGTTTAACAATCCTTTACTTGTGGTGTATAGTAGTCGCCAATCGCCATCAAGCATTTCACTTGCCTCAAGTGGACGCGGTGTTGGGTTCTGGTCTTCTAGATTCGCAACCGCAGCTAAAATTGCTTGTTTGTCAACTTCGGTCGCTAATAAACCTCGATTTGTGGACGCAATAACGTTTAGAAGTTGAGTTTTTACTAGCATCGTTTTTTACCTCAAATGCAGGTCAGTAAGTAGTCATTATTGAAAAGAAAAAAGCCCCAATGTGTACTGCCATACCAAAAACTCGATATTTCACCAAGATTTTCCTACGGATATTAAATAATATTTTTTTTGACGGATTTTCTTGGAAAAGAGTTGAATGAATAACTAAAATCTCTTGTATCAAGTGATAGACTCTTATTGTCCAGCTACGTTACCTATTTTGTGTCTTTGTCGATATGCTTAATTCTCCATTACGTGAAGCTCCCCGCAACCAACGCGCAGCTGTAATTCCATTAAAGCAAGAAACATCACTTTTAGACTGGTTACAAGCTAGTGGGCGCCTTATCGCTCGCGCAGAGCAAGAACCAGACTTTGGCGATGATGGTGAAGAAGAAATATCAGAGTTTTTAGGTGGTGATGATGGTATTGGTTACGATGACGACGATATAGACGATGAAGTCGATATTGATGAATCGTAAACAAAGCCAAATGTATCCTTAAGGCAGAGGACTTGTGGCAAGCATAGTCCCTATTAATAAATAAGCTTATTAATTAAGCTAAATCTTAAAAAGAGTGTGGAGTGAAGGGAAACTTACGTGGACGCAAAATTATCTCCTAACCAAGGGTTGAATATTACTGGTATCGGTTTAGTCTCGTTACTGGGTGTGGGGCTGGGTGTAGCAGCACTAATATTGGATGTGATGGCAGGTCGTCTACCTTGGCTTGCAACATCATTAACAATGCCACTTCTACTGTGTGCGTTAATTTCTGCCGCAGTCGGTTATTGGGTGGTACCCTGGCTCTCTGCCCTCAAAGCTGGGCAAGTGATTCGTGAAGATGGACCACAAGCTCATCTCAAGAAAGCTGGCACTCCAACAATGGGCGGTATATTTTTTATTCCTGTTGCCGCAATTGTTGCTTGTGTATGGTCTGGTTTTGCGAGTCAAGTCCTCGCCGTTTCTGCATTGACATTAAGCTACGGTTTCATTGGTTGGCTCGACGACTGGCAAATTCTTCGTCGTAAGTCCAACAAAGGTATTTCACCAAAGACTAAACTAGCGCTGCAAGTTGGATTTGCAGCACTATTTTGTCTGTGGTTAATGTATAGTCAACCTTCTAGCATTACAAGTATAGCGTTTCCTTTGGGTTTTTCTCTACCCCTCGGATTATTATTTTGGCCCTTCGCAGGATTTGTGTTGGTCGCCGAAAGTAACGCAACCAATTTAACTGATGGTATTGATGGTTTAGCTGGAGGTACGGTAGCTATCGCGATGCTCGCTTTAGGCGCCTTAACTGCTCCAACTTCACCCGAATTAATGATTTTTTGTGCCAGCATCAGTGGAAGCTGTCTAGGTTTCTTAGCGCATAACCGCAACCCTGCTCGCGTATTTATGGGAGACACAGGTTCCCTCGCGTTGGGTGGTGCATTAGCAGCAGTCGCATTACTTACAAATAGTCTCGCAGCATTATTTATCTTAAGTGGCATATTCTTTGTTGAAACCTTGTCAGTAATGGCACAAGTTGGTTACTACAAAGCTACTAAAGGTCCCGACGGTAAAGGCAAACGTCTCTTCAAAATGGCGCCGTTACATCACCATCTCGAACTTTCTGGATGGTCTGAATTGCAAGTTGTTGCAGTCTTTTATATAATTGGTGCCATTTTAGCAGTATGCGGTTTCGCAATCGGCAAATTTTAATAAACATGAAATAAAGTTTTCGACAAGACACTTCAGCCTCCTCTTAATTGAGGAGGCTTTTTTTGTTTTTAACACAAATTCATCAATCCACTTGGAAATTACTTAAAATGCTTTTGAACGGCGTATTCGCGCTTCGCTCCTGGAGTAACTTCGGGTGGAACAATTACTACTAACACAAACGGTATAACTATTCGTGGTGCAGAAGGTAAAACTCTACAAATTAAAGTTGGCGCCAGTGATATTGATAAAGATAAACTGACATATTAGGCAGATAATCTTCCTGGTGGTTCTGTATTTGACCCAACAACAGGTATCCTGACATGGACACCAAATTATCAACAAGCTGGTACTTATGAGAATGTTCAGTTTGTTGTTAATGATGGTAAGGAGAGGGTAGCGCAAACTGTAAATATCCTTGTTGCACCGACGAATCAGGCGCCAACATTGGTACGTCCTGTTGATAAAGTTGTTAGGGAAGGTGATTATGTCCGCATTCAACTTAAAGCGACCGATGCTGATGGTATAGCACTCACCTACTTTAGTAATTTATGGTCAAGAAAACGATAGGGTAACATTCAAACTTGTTGCAGACGACGCAGACGGCGCCACTGTTGAATATACTGCGATTGGTGCATTACCACAAGGGGCAATTTTAGATAGCCGTACAGGTGACTTTACTTGGAGACCTAACTATGAACAAGCCCTTGAGCATGTCCTCAAATTCCAAGCAAAAGATGCAGGTCTTGCAACTACAACGCTTGATGTTGTTGTTAATATTGCCAATGTTTTGCGGGCACCAAGACTTACAATATCTGATAGAGCGGTCGTATTAGGCTCGAAATTAGAATTCAGACTTGCTGGCAGTGACCTCGATGCTAATACTACGCTCAAAGACAGTGCTATCAATTTACCAGAAGGCGCCACACTTGATACGACAACTGGACAATTTAACTGGCAACCTAAAGACCGTCGTGGTGATCTCAAAAATGAATCCCCTCAGCCTTCAGCTCCTCTAATGGCGGAGAGGAACTTTATAAATTTCCTAGATGTCCCGCTCTTAATAATCGCGTCTCTACGTCTCTGTGGTAAAAAACGATATGACTGCACATTTGAGACAGATGTGCTACAGCTTATCAAATTTAATAATATGAACCACTAGTTATTTAAAATCGACTATCCGTTACATCCGTTTATCATCCGTTGCCAATTTGTCCAACCAGATGAAGAATTTCTGGTAATATCAATTTTTCCATTGCTAAACGCACTGCATTACTTGAACCTGGAACCGAAAAAATTACCTTACCTTGATAAGTACCCGCAGTAGCACGGGATGCTATTGCACGTGAACCAATTTCTTGATAGCTCAAATATCTAAATATTTCCCCAAAACCGGATAAGGTTTTCTCTAGTAATTTTTCTATTGCGTCATAGGTTGTATCTCTTGGTGAAATTCCTGTACCACCATTTAATATAATTACATCAACGTCCGTTCGTTCTTTTAAATTTTCTATTTCTGTTTGAATTAAAGTGGGTTCGTCTTTAATTATTGCGTATGCGGTGACGGTATGATTGGCGCCTTTGAGTAATTCGTGAATTAATTGCCCGCTTTTATCGGTTTCGGTAGTGCGTGTGTCGCTGACGGTGATGACGGCACAGTTTATTGTTGTATGTGGTGCGTCGGGATGAGGATGATTTGTCATTATGAGGGTTATTAAGAATTCGTGGTTTGGTGCGTGGCGCTACGAGATTCTAGCTTCGTTTTAAGATGTTGGTGGCACCACGCACCCTACTTAAGATTTTCCAAATTCTAGCCCGTTGTCTTCGGCGTAACGTTCCATAAACCGCATGAAACGGTCCCACTCGTCAGGTGACCTCATGATGTAGACTGCTTCGAGTGCTTCTGGTTTTCCATTAATGAATTTGCCTTTGACTTCGCGAGTGATTATTTCACCCTCTTCATCAATCATGTACATGCCAGTAATATCTTCGGTATTGCCACTGCCCAGTGCGTTTGGATTTTGAAAAATAAACGTCGCGGTTCCACTCTCACCAGAGCGCGAGCGTGTCAAACGAATATCTGGGATAACTTCTTCATTGACACCTCTAGAAAATTGAATCTTAGCCATGATTAAGTAATGTTAAAGTAGCGTGATACCTAAATTAAGATTCTCTCATCATTTAGTACCAACATTTCATCACTGCCCAAATTCTTTCTCCAGTATCAAAGTGACGGGGCCATCATTTTCTATACTTACATGCATCATTGCTCCAAATTGCCCTGTTTCTACTCGTAACCCACTCGCGCGCAGTTTTTCGACAAATCGATTGTATAAGTCAGAAGCGATAGAAGGCGCCGCGCTACGGTCGAAAGAGGGGCGCCGACCTTTGCGACAATCCCCATAAAGAGTAAATTGACTAACAACCAATAATTCCCCATTAATTTCTTGTATCGATTTTTGCCACCTGTCTCCACCTTCATCATCAGGAAATACCCTTAATTCTAAACATTTACGCGCAACCCATTCTAGTTCAGCATCAGTATCTGTATCAGCTATACCAACAAGTACATTTAAACCCCGCCCAATTTTACCAATAATTTGACTATTAACTGTTACCTGTGATGATTTAACTCGCTGGACAATCACGCGCATAGTACTAAAAAACTACTAAAATATATGGTTTTGTGTAATTTAATTTAATTAATAATTATCATTCAATCGGGACTTAATGATAATTCTTTTTTATAGCATGGGATTTGTGATATTTTATACGGCAGTAAAATAAATTTGAATATGAGTAATTTTTTCTTTTTTGCTGGTGTAGTTTATTGATGAGCGTTACCCATGCTTCCAAAAAACCCGTAACATCTCTTTACATTCCAGTACACTAGCCAACCTTGTTTTTTTTGCGAATCAGGGAATTTACTAGGTATTTTTTCCTACTTTGGGGGTGGTTTTTAGTAAAACACACCCCTTTTTTGAAGAAAAATCCTGAAATCTATATAAATTAATGGTTTCATCTGTTCACTTCTGTCGTATAAACCTTAGAATGATTCATTGAAAAGTCGAGCCAACAGGAGTTGCAGCAATTTCAAGCAAAAATACTCCTTTTGGTAGACTTTGTAAATCTCTTAACAGAGATTTAAGTAAATTCGGCACAGGGTGTGTCTGTTACACAATCCCAAGTAAACCTCAAGGAGTTTGACATGAACAAGGGCGAATTAGTAGATGCAGTAGCAGAGAAAGCTAGCGTTACCAAGAAGCAAGCGGATGCAGTCCTTACTGCGGCGCTAGAGACTATTATCGAAGCGGTTTCTTCGGGCGATAAGGTTACACTAGTTGGATTTGGCTCATTTGAGTCACGCGAACGTAAAGCCCGCGAAGGGCGCAACCCGAAAACCAATGAGAAAATGGAAATACCTGCTACCAAGGTTCCTGCTTTCTCTGCTGGTAAGCTATTTAGAGAAAAAGTGGCGCCCCCAAAAGCTTAGTTAGTTTTAAATGGAGTAAATTATCGATGGGGAAACCTGCACATGGAGGAAATTTAGTTTGGGCATCGGCGCTTGCTGGTTGTCCTCCTAGTGCTATTCTGGATTTTTCTGCCAGTATCAGTCCGTTGGGACCACCGGAGAGTGTATTGACAGCAATACAGTCCCAGCTAAGTAATTTACGGCACTATCCAGACCCCAGTTACAGTGATTTGAGTTTATCGCTCAGTCACTTTCATAATCTACCTTCCGAATGGATTCTGCCGGGTAACGGCTCGGCGGAATTACTTAGTTTAGTCGGTAGAGAGTTATCAGAATTTGAAACAACTACCTTAATAACTCCAGCCTTTGGCGACTATTACCGCGCGTTGGCTGCTTATAACGCACAAGTGTTGGAGTTTCCTCTAATTGGTAGAGACTCCATTAATGGAGTCTCTACAAATGATGACTCAGCACTCCTTCTTAACAATCCTCACAACCCTACAGGGGTAATGTTTTCACGCGAAGATATTTTGCCCTGTTTAGACAAATTTGCTTTGGTGGTAATAGATGAAGCGTTTATGGATTTTTTACCACCAGACGAGCAACAAAGTCTTATATCGGTTATGCAGGATTATCCAAACTTAGTAATTTTAAGGTCGCTGACTAAGTTCTATAGCATACCCGGTTTGCGATTGGGTTATGCGATAGCACATCCTGACCGTTTAGAGCGCTATAGGACTTGGCGTGACCCTTGGAGTGTTAATACTTTAGCGTCTGCTGCTGGGGTAGCTGCACTCTCTGATACAGAGTTTCAAGCTAGCACTTGGAAATGGCTACCCAAAGCGCGCAAAGAACTATTTGAGGGTTTATCTCAAATTCCAGGTTTACAACCGCTTCCAAGTGCCGCTAACTTCTTACTAGTCCAGTCCGAACATTCTTGCGTGGAGGTACAACATCGATTACTTAAAAACCATCAAATTTTTATTCGCGACTGTCAGAGCTTTCCTCAGCTTGGAGACCGATTTTTTAGAGTCGCTGTTCGTACAGAATTAGATAACAAGCGGTTATTAACTGCATTGCAAAGCGTTTTATTATAATTTTAGCCACGCGAATTTAATTCTCTGAAGAATGTGATTGAATACGATATTGTTATTATTGGCGGTAGTTTAGCTGGACGTTATGCAGCATATGGCGCTATTGAGTTAGGCGCCAAAGTGGCACTTGTTGAGCCAGAGAATAGTTCCGAATTATTATATTCAAGTGCCCTGAACCATATAGCTTGTGAGTATCGTCCTATTGTGTCTAAGATGGCGCCAAGTGAATCTATAGATTGGGAAACAGCAATGTTATGGGCACTTGGAGTAGAATCTCAAATTGGCAGCCATAACGAGCTTGCACTAATAGCAGCACAAGGTGTTGACGTTATTGTTGGTAGCGGTCAATTTGAGCAAGAACCACATCTAGCGTTTTTTGTCAATAACCGTTTATTAGTAGGACGGACTTATTTGTTAGCTACTGGTTCACATTACTTGGCACCAGATATAGAAGGATTACACAAAACAGGCTTTTTAACGCTTGGAAATATAAGTTTTTCTCTTGAAGTGGCGCCTAATAATTGGGTAATTTTAGGTGGTGTACCCCAAAGTATTGAGCTTGCACAAGCTGCTTCGCGTTTAAATTGCAACGTAACGTTAATTGTCGAGGGTTCCAAAATTATCTCACACGTTGACTCCGAAGTCGTTCAGCTACTCGAAGCACAGTTAGAAGCTTCGGGTGTACGTATATTAAAACAAACTAAAGTTACACAAGTTTTATCTATAGATGGTAAAAAGTGGTTACAAGCAGGTGATAAAGCTATTGAAACTGACGAAATAATTGTGGCAACACAAACACCGAATATAGAATCGCTTAATTTAGCGGCAGTTGGAGTTAAATGGCATAAAAATCGCTTGCTTGTAAATACAAAACTGCAAACTACAAATAATCGTATTTATGCTTGTGGAGATGTTATTGGTGGATATACGCTTACTAATTTAGCAAATTATGAAGTTAATATTGCTTTAAGAAATGCTTTATTTTTTCCGACAAGAAAAGTAGATTATCAGTATGTTCCTTGGGGAATAGCAACTCAGCCTCCTTTAGCGCATGTCGGAATTACCGAAGCACAAGCACAGCAATTATATAATTTTGATGAAATAATAGTTTTACGACAATATTTTAAGTCGTTGCCATTAGCTCAAATTAATGATGAAACTACAGGTGTTTGTAAAATAATTACTCTAAAAAACGGCGATATTTTAGGAGCATCAGTATTTGGATTAAATGCTGGAGAATTAATAAATTTAATTTCATTAGCAATAAATCGGAAAATTAAAATTTATAATTTTCACAAAATAGCACTTGCTTACCCAAGTGTAGGAGAAATTATATTACAAGCCGCACGTGATTGGAACAAAATCAAACTAGATAAAAGTAACGCACTACAAGAATTACTAGAAGACTTTTTCCAGTTTCGTCGCAATTGGAATTTGTAGAGACGTTACATGTAACGTCTCTACATTCATATTTATGTTTATGGTTTTTTATTTTTTCCTTCTAAAAACGAAACGCTACCAATACCTTGTAATATTCCACGTCCAATTAAACCTATACCGCGTCCTACTACTTGCGTTAAAACAAATACTACACCGCTACCTAGAAAAGATAACAATGATTGTAACCGAGGCGCCACGGCATCACGAAATTCTAGCATTAAAGTTACAAATAGTGGAATACCTCTAAGTTGCGTCAGTTCATTACGTCTCGAAGCGTATATTGAGGTTTTCGCAATGCCACGCGGTGCAAAAACAAATATTTCATAACGACTTTCAAATATTGCCTGTGGTTCCTTATAATAATTTCTAAGACGATATTTCCACGACAAGTTATTTCTAAACCTTTCGATTTCTCTGGTTGAAATATATTGACGGTCATAATAATCTTTTTTAATCGACTCAACATCAGCTAATCGATTTAACAACGGCTGAATTACACTGTTGGCTACTTGAATAATTATATTTTCTAAAATCATTAATGCATTAGCTCTAGCTTCTGTACTATCAGCCGAATATATCACATTATCAATATGCCAATCATTTTGAAAAATTAAATATGATAAAAATTCGCTAAATAATGGTATATAATTCAAAATTTCCGATTGAACAGCATCAGTATCTTGAAGTAATAAATTAACTATTTCTACATAATTCCCATCAACACGAACGCGCGTAAATTTGCCAAAAAACTCAGTGGTCGCTGTTTGCCACAAATCACGTAAAATAATATACTTTAATTCTTGTAATTGATTAATCTCGACTTGAGAATTTCTTAGTTCGTCTAAAACTTCGGCTAGTTTTTGCAAAATTAAGTACAGTAACTCGCGTTTTTTGTCAACACGTAAAATATCTATTTCTAAGGCAACATCAGTAACATTGTGTAATGGTAACTGAAACTGCGACACACAAGAAGCAAATAAATCTGATTGTAGCGACCGAGGACTAGATAACTGCGGCGCCTCAGTCACCAAAACGTTGGATGGTTCAATAATATTAGTAGAAATAGTAGAAGGCGTTTCGACTTGTTCAAGTTGGGGCGATACTGACAATAAATGATTTAACAACCATCGTGCGGTCTGTAGCTCGCGAACTTTGCCAGCTAAAACCGCACGCTCAAGTGTCGGTATTCCCGGAACTCCCAATTCTCTTCTGATTTGTCTCAGGTTGGCTTGAATATAATTGTTACCCGACAGTCTGAGATTATTGATAAATCTTGCTGTGCGTTTAGTAAGGGGAGGTGAGTAGACATTCTCTTGATAGTCTGTGGCGATATTTCGAGAAAGCCAATAAACACCACCAGTTGTAACGGTATTAATAGCTGTTACCAATTCTGAAATGGGGGCGCCTTTCGGGCAATAACCCTCAACCCCGATTTGTGCTGTACCCGCTAGCTGTTGCAATGGTTGTGAGCTTAGTAGCAAAATTGGTAAATCTGAATACTGGGCTTTTAACTGCCTACATAACTGATTAACGGCGGGGTAGTTAGCTAATCCCAAAATAACCAAATCAAGTGTAGGGTTGGGTTGCATCAATGAAACTAGTTGCAGCGCTTCTACATCAGTTTGAGCTTCCCCAACTATTTCTAAGTTCGCTTCAGCTTCCAACGCTACCCGCAGTCCTAATCTAAAAATTGGGTCGGGGTCAACTAAGAGTATTCTGATCGCGTTGGTTGTAGTCATACTAGTCAAATGCACAGTTCCCGATTAGAGATTAAATGAAGCATAATTAAATTTGAAGGCTATTTACTGAGTTAAAAATGAACTTAAGTATTCGCCATTGGCTGGCGAGCAAATTTATCAAAAATAACTACAGAGAAGCACTTAACTCAAGTTCCATCTCTGGAATATCCCTACGTATTATCAACGAGATTGAAGATAAAAGTTTAACTTGTTTTGACATATGTAGTTTAGCAGAAATACTTGAACTGCCTATAAGGTTAGCGTGTCTTGAAATTCCTGTAATTATTCAACTAACCCAAAGTCTACTATCCAACAGTAGTCAAAAAAAACCGTTGAAGCGGAATGAGGGAACGTGGCAGGGATTTCAAATTGCGTATTTACTAGCTCTATTACAAATTTTAGAGCAGGAGATTCATTTAAAAAAGCCCTGGTTAAACCGAGCGATGTTTTGGTCGGATGTAGAAACTTGCTTTCCTCTTACTGATGGGACGTTACAAGCTTTGCTGAAAACGCTTCAAGGAGTCAAATTAACTGATACTCAAGCAGAACAAGCGCTCTTATTAATGGCTGACTCGTTTTTAGTCCAGCAAATGAACAGTGCGACTGTAGCTTGGTTAAAAGCAAACGGCGCCGAGGAAACCGAAGCCAAATTAATGGTACAGCGATTATCACACGCACTACCAGGACATTTACTCGAAGTCATTGCCCAAAATGCTGCTGGTTTGGCACAACTACAAAAGTTTGTGCGGTTGCAGGTGAATTATACAAGTGGCACAAGCACTAATTCACATGTTGTGTCAGGCGCCATCAATACAGATAAATCACTCACCGTCCACACATCAAAAATAGACTTACACTGCGAGCAATACCGTGCTAGCTTAATCAAATTTTTAGCTGAACCCCTATTTTTAGAATCATTTTCACTAAAAGATATATATGTACCACTCAAAGGATTAGTATTTGATACAAATAGCCAGTACGAACCTAAAACAGTTCAGCTAGTTGATTTAACAACATGGTTACTACAAGAACTCGAAAATTCGGGTAATATCACTTTTATCGAAGCCGGAGCAGGTTATGGAAAGACGAGCTTTTGTCAAATGCTTGCCGCAAAAGTCGCTCAAGAGATTTACCCAAGCTGGATGCCTATACTGATAAAATTAAGTGATGTCTCTGAATGTAATACTTTTATTGAAACTCTTTGCTCTGCACTTCCTCAAGATTTATCTATCCACCTGGCACAATGGCTGAAACATGAATATCCAAGATGTTTAATAATCCTCGATGGTTTAGATGAACTACCCTTCACGACAAACAAAATCTCAAAAACAAAGTTTATCGAGCAGCTACTTAACTTTCAGTCGCAGTCGCAGCACAAAGTTGTTTTAACCTCGCGACCAATTGATTTAAATGACATTATAGATGACACAACACCATTGCGACGCATTAAAATGCAACCGCTTGAGCAGGAGCAGCTGCGAATTTGGTTTCAAAATTGGATTGCCGTACAGTCGGCGCCTATTGCTCAAAACTTCTTCATGTTCTTAAAGCAAGCGGGGTTATTTTCGGGTAAATCAAAGCTACCCGAACTAGCAGCGCTAGTGCATCAACCCTTAATGCTATATCTACTAGGTATTTTATACCGGGATGGATTACTAGAAGATGACATCATCGAACTAGCTTCTTCACGACAAAATGGTGGCGCCTTTGTAATGTGGGAAATTTATCAGCGTCTCAACCGTTGGTTATTGGGATATCCTTTAATAGGTGGAATAAAACCGATATTAATACGTGAAGGAACAGCCCATATTCACCGCACCCAAGATGCCATCATAAATCTTCTACAAAACCATCATCCCAAAGATGTACATACGCAGATGCTCTCCCTGGCATTGAAAATATTGCATTCGCAACAGCATATAAAATCAGAAGCATCAGACATTTTGCCCGCATTTTATTTTGATAACTATACCTCAAACAGTATTAAATTCTCTCATCCCAAACTAGGTGAACTATTATGTGCAGATGCAATTGCTACACAGCTAAAATTACTTACTCAACGTCAGCGTAATGATTACGGCGAATCACACTTTATAATTGATAATCATACAAGCATTGCACAGCACGTCTATAACCTACTAGGCTACGGAATTATTAGTTCCGAAATAGGAGAATTAGTAATCGAAGCATTACGCCAATCGGGAATCAAAGATGTATTCGCACTATTATGTGACCGTTTACTAATCGTCTGGCATGGCTACTGCCAAGGTCGTTGGCTTGATGAATTCGTAGTACACAACGCTCGAAAGTATTATAAAGACTTACAAAACCCTCTCAACGTTGAACAAATTAACGCCGCAGTCGGGCTAAATTTATTTTTCTTGCTTTGCGACTGTCACCGCATGTCCAAGCGTATATTTAGTCCCTGCCATAACCCCCAAGTATTAGCACAATTAATTTATAGAACAAACATTTTGGCTCCACATGCATTTAGTGAGCGAGCAAATCGTAAAACTTTTATAGCTTTAAACCTATCAAATGCTGACCTGACCCAAATTTCTCTAACAGGAGTTTCTCTAGAAGGAGCCAATTTAACAAACGCCAAACTAACAGGCGCCAACTTAGCTTCTTCAAACCTAAGCAGCGCAAACCTAACAGGTGCCGACCTAACAGGCGCCAACCTAGAACGTGCCAACTTAACCAATACAAATTTATCAGTAGCAAATTTAGAGCGTGCGAATTTAACAGGCACAAGGTTAACGTCAACAGTCCTTACAAATGCCTGCTTATATAACGCCATACTATCGGAACTAGATAAAGAAACGGTTAGTTTACAGGGAGCAATGTTCGCACCCGAAGAATACCGTGCGCTTAAAAATATATTAGCGCATCAATCAAAGTTAGAAGGTTCCTATACCTCCGACTCAACCACAGGCACAAACATCTGGTTAAACAGTACACCAGAAATAGGAATGATTGAAAGCGTTGAAGGAGAAATGCTACCAGAAGATTTATATGAAGACGAAGTAGATGACGAAACCTTTATTGGAACTTATTAGAGTATTGTCATTAGCCCCGAAGGGTAGAATCTTAGTCATTAGCCCCGAAGGGTAGAATCTTTTCCTTGTCATTCTGAGCGTAGCGAAGAATCTTGGTCATTTCGAGACTTAGGAGATGCTTCACTGCGTTCAGCATGACAAACATAGACGCTTCTGCTAACCTTGTTTATTGCGGTAGCCAACGAAGTTAATACTGTAATCAGTAATTTTAACTCCTGTTTGTTCTTCGATTTGACGAATTAAATCTTGGGGGAGTTCGACATGGACATCAAGAATTTGGTTCGTATCCAAACAGTTGACGTGACTGTGAGAATCACTAATATTACCGTAAAGGCGCCCGTCGCAGCGTTCAATACATTCGATGATACCCTGTGAAGAAAGAGCTTCTAAATTTTGATACACAGAAGTATGACCGATGTCTTTGCCTTGTTGGTTGAGACGGTCGTAAATTTCTCGTGCTGATAGGTGTTCTTGCGCTTGCCACAACAGTTCGAGTATAAAACGACGTTGACGGCTAACGCGCATACCCAGGTCTTGACACCGAGATAGCGCGTCTTCAAGGGAGCGAATAGGTTTTGATGTTATCGATGTCACTGGATTTTGCATATGCGAGTTTGTTAATGGAATAATTGTGCAGCAGGAGTGTTTTGTTATATATGCAACTATTGTGCAACTAATATCACGTTTATTGCTATCTGTACTTCAAGATGTCGTGACACATGAAATTACAGATACAGATTTGTTTCCTTTGAACATCGAGTACGATAAGTTATTTCATTAAATTCTAATTCATACTCATTACAACTTTAGCTTAAAATTCATAAAATCGTCTATAAAATGCAAACACTTTTACTGATTGCCACGACAACATACCATGCACTGAGTTATTGGTTAGAGGATAAAAAGTCGGCGCTGTTTGTCAAATCGTGAATATAGGTAGTTGCAAATTACACATTTATAGGACTTACGCGATTGGCGCATAAAAACCGTAGGGTGTGTGACGCTATGAACAAATTTGAACGTAGTGACAAGACTTGTAGCGTCACGCACCAGTTCTCAATGTAACAATATTGTAAGTCATGATTTATACCAAAGGTGAAGGCAGTCCTACAGTAGTTATCGACCACAGTCAAAGGAGGTATCGAAGGTTATTTCCTAATTGACGAATTAGCGAAAATAACAAGGGTTTGCGTATACGACCGCGCGGGGTTTGGGTGGAGTGATATAAGTTGGCTGGCGCCCACGCAAAGCGCGAAAATATAGTCACAGAGCTAAATTTACTACTTAGAAAATCTCACATCAAACCACCGTATATTCTCGTAGGCAATTCATTTGGTAGTTACAACGCGCGACTTTATGCAAGCGCGTTTTCCAGAAAAAGTAGCAGGAATAGTACTTACCGATGGTTTACACGAAGAAAGCATGTTAAAAATGCAGTTTGACTATGATTATCAAAAACCTTCAACAAACTTAACAATTAACATTATTCTTGTAAAATAACCATCTATTAAAACAATATCTCTTGTGGAACAGGCATCCCTGCCTGTTCATTTATATTTATTATTTTTAACGCTCTCATGCTACACTGTAGTAAGTGTAGTTAAATGAATTGTTGTTTTATGCATGACGACTGGCATATCACCATCTACAACCGTAAAAAACAAATAGTGCTAGGCATACTAGCTAAAGCAATACCGAATACTAGACCGGAATGGGCTGCGGAATATAGATATAACATTCTCTCGCATGATATTTTGCCAAATCCCCCATACCTTCTATTTGCTCATCCTGATAGGCTATACTTATGGAAAATTTCAGATGCATCAGTTAATAATATACTGCCAGATTATAATATTGATGCTAATCCTATTTTGAAACGCTATATAACAAGACAACAATTGTGCCAGAAGACATGTGCAATTCGAGTTTAGAAATGATTCTACATTCTTGGCTTGGAAATGTCATGGACATCAAACAATCAGCTAATGATTTAGATGCATCCGAACAATGGTTAATAGAATCTGGACTTTACACAACAATTAAAGGAGGAAAATTTGCCACTCAGTTATGGCGTGAGTATTATGAAAATAACTTGTCCTAGCCGCTTCATAATTCGTAACACTTTCCTTAATTCACGGCGCCTCACTAGTGACAAGTTTTAAAAACTAAATATTCCTTACAATTTTGCAGCATTTTGACTTATTGTTGATAACTGCCTGTGGCGAAATTAATGGAACTTCATAAATAAAATAATATTACTACTGTGTGCATGAATATTAAACAACAATTAAATATCGACCGAAAGCTCTTAATACTTGACCTTGATGAGACTCTTATCTACGGCACAGAAACACCCCTTGCACGCAAAGCTGATTTTATTATTGAACGATATTATATTCACAGGCGCCCACATTTAAAACAATTTCTCAACACCTGCTTAAATTGGTTTGATGTTGCTGTATGGACTTCCTCTAGTAATGATTATGCAGTAGAGATTGTCGCTGCTATCTTTGAAAATCCAGATTCTTTAGCTTTCTTATGGGCAAGCGAACGTTGTACAATTGCTTATGACTATGAGTTACTGGTACACTATCCACGCAAAACGCTGAAAAAGCTTAAACGTAAAGGCTATTCTCTAGAATCTATCATCGTTGTAGATGATACTCCGCAAAAATGGAAGCAAAGCTACGGCAATTTAGTCCAAGTTAAACCGTTTGAAGGTGATGAAACAGATAATGAGTTGCTGCGTTTGCTCGCTTATCTTGATAAATTAAGGAACGTACAGAATATACGCGCGGTTGAAAAAAGGTCTTGGCGATATATGTAAATATTTTTTTACATTACCCCTTGACTACAGGATACTACGAAATGTAGTATAAAAAAACTCGGAAGCTTACCACTCACACAGCAACAGTGTGCATCATGGCAACTTTGAAAGATGTTATCGGTTATTTTCGCCCGTACTGGAAATTTAGTATTTTTAGTATTGTGGCATCTAGTGTTTACGAAGTTATTGATTTAGTTGTACCGTATGCGATAGGTCAAATTCTGAATGTACTGTCTAATCAACCGTTAGACAAACCCCTTACAGGATTAATTACATATTTTGCGAACATTACCAATTCTCCAGTTGATAAACCTCTAACTTTAGGTATATTACTGGGAATGATTTTCTTAGTTACAGTTGTACGGGCGCCAACGCAACCCTGGTTAACTATATGGTTTCACTGGGACATTGCGTTGAGAGCGAGACGAGATAAGTCTTTAACTGCAATATCAAAGATTCTCACCTTACCTTTAGAATATTACGATGAAAACAACCCTGGACGTATAGCCGGAAGGGTTGCGCGTGGAGTGTCGAACCACACTTGGACTTATCCTGAAATAGCAGGACAAATGATTCCCAAGCTAGTACGAGTTTTGGGAATTTTTGTTTTTATTCTATTTGTTGAATGGCGAATAGCAGTTTTATACCTGATTTCGTTTGTAGTGATATTAGGATATACGCTGAAAGATTTACGGCGCCTAATTTGGCACGAAGAACGGTTAGATAAATACATGGAAGACACCGAAAGTCGGACTTCCGAAATTATCAGCAACATCAAGACAGTCAAAGCGTTTGCCACCGAACCAGAGGAACTCAAGCGTCAAAAAACTCGTTTAGACCGTGAGTTTAGAGTTGTAGACGACCGTATTCACAAGGGTTACGTCATACTTAGTACTACACAGCGCACAATGATTCAATTTTGCGTATTTATAGTATTTGGTATGACCCTAGCTGCAACTGTTGGGGGGCAAATGTCGCTGGGTCACTTTCTCATGGTCTATACCTTAGCAAGTATGGCTTATGCTGAGTTAGAACCAATAAGTTCTTTAGCAGAAGTATTTGCTCGTCGTATTAGTTCAATGCTGCGGTTCCACGAGTTTCTCCAAGAACCATCTAGTATTGATTCTAATCACATATTAGAGGCTAAGACACAACCAAATACACCATACAGCTTTACAGGAAAAGTTGAGCTTGCAGGTGTAAGCTTTGGTTACGAAGAAAATCGCCGCGTATTACACGACATTAATCTACTAATTAAACCGTATGAAACTGTAGCATTAGTAGGACGTTCAGGTTCAGGTAAATCAACACTGGTTAAATTACTACTGCGTTACTTTAAACCAAATGAGGGCAAAATATTAATCGACGGTGAAGATATTCGCAACTTGGATGTGAGTAAATATCGGCGCCGTTTAGCAATAGTTCACCAAGAAGTAGACGTGTTTAACGGTACGGTACTTGATAACTTACGTTATGGTAGACCAGAAGTAACCTTTGAACAAGTCGAAGAAGCCAGTCGTATTGCACGTTTAGACGAAGTAATCAAAGTTCTTCCTAATGGATACTACACCGTAGTTGGAGAACGCGGAGTCAGACTTTCGGGAGGACAACGGCAAAGGCTGGGTATTGCCCGTGCTTTACTCGTTGAACCCGACGTATTGATATTTGACGAAGCAACATCCAGCTTAGACTACGAATCGGAACGTGCGATTCAATTAGCAATGCGCTCCTTACAAGGAACCCGCACCACAATTGTAATTGCTCACCGTTTAAGTACAGTTAGGGAGGCAGATAAAATAGTTGTGCTTGACCAAGGTCGAATTATTGAGGTTGGTAGTCACGAAGAATTACTGCGTCATGGTGGTATTTACCACAGATTACACACACTGCAAGAAACTGGGGAATTATTAGGTTAAACCCCTCCCTGAAAACAGATACTGATGGCAAATCAAGTATCTAACACCTGGTTTAACGATTCTGCAAAATTTAAACCACGTAGAGACGCGATAGGGAGCGTCTCTACCCACCAATTTGTGTAAAACGAGGCGCCTAACCACTATAAAAATATCTAACGATTTAACGATAGATATTAATATATAAATACTAATAAAAATCTAGTTTATAAATTTGTAGAAACAGTATTTCGACTTGAAATTGCAGCCAATCCTACCTGATTGCCAATTAGGCTCAAAAATGCCGTTCCGAAGTGCTGAATCTCTAAAAAATTTGCCTGCTCCGGTACAGTTTTGTAAACTCGAAATGTCTTCATAATTCCCAATGTTGCAGCACTTTCTAAAGGACTGACAAAGCTGGTGTCTCGGTCAAGAAAATGAGGTTGGTTAGCCCAGTGAGCCATCTGATTAGCATTTAAAAAGTAGCAGCCAGAATGAGGGTTTAGTGTACGACGAAAGATAATTGGCATTCCGATAATTTTCCCCTTGAGATCTGGTTGATCTCGCACATTTTGAAAGGGTGCAGTCACTCGTGGAGCTAAATCACCATCAATGTATGCTTTACAAGTTAGAGCTTGTACGGACACTTCATAGCGATTGGGCTGAAGCAAACTTTGATCACCAGCTTGTTGACTAAACCATTTTAATTTGAGGAAAAACCAAGGGTCGTGGATAATTAAGTCGTCTTCAAGAAAGCAGTAATAATCGTACTGACCAAGGCAATCACGCATTACTGACTGGCACTCAAATCCTAAAAGCATAGGTTCAGCTTGGGCAGGATGATGCTTATAAAAATGCGATGGCACTAATAGCTGATTTAGAAGATGACAATCTTGAGTAGTACATATAACTATATCGATTTCACTCTGTTGATGCTCGTTCGCTGGAAAAGCAACTTTTTGAGCAATATTGATGATACTTTGAGATTTGCCAAATAACTGATGTAAGGCAGCAAGGCTTTGACTTAAAGCCTGTATGCGCGGCTGAGGGTTTTTCCTCTGGGAAGCGTGCTTGCCGTTATTGTCAGGTTTAAAAAAGTGAGCAATCGTAAAAAGAATCCGCATTTAAGTTAAAAAACGGGTAAACATAAATATTATGCAATACATTTGTCACATCTGTAATCGTGAGTGTTATTGTTAGAAATGGTAGTGCCACAGATACTAATACCAATTCTGCATAAAGTTGCGCCAAATAAATCCCGTAGAGATTGACATGTCAATCTCTACAGTCAGGGATAAAGCGCATCTTCATCGAGAAACGGTATAAGATGTGCCTTTACGAAGTGTTAATACCGAGTTGAACTATATCGACCGATTAAGGATTAAAATCCCCCCAACCCCTTGAGATTCCCGACTTCTGGCAAAAAATCGGGAAGGAACGCAGCTAGTTGGCAAAATTAGAAGATAAAGTCGGTTGTATCAACATTGGTTGCAGTGAAGTTTGCTAGGGTAATGGTATCTGTCCCAAACACCGAACTGGAAATGACTGTGGCTCCGCCAGCTTGAGTCACCGTCAAAGCTCCAAGGTTGGTTGCAAATGCTGTGAGGTCAATTTTGTCTTCACCGTTAGTGAAAACGTTAATGCGATCACTACCAAAACCGGATGCAAAGGTAAAGGTGTCGTTCCCAGCACCACCAGTGAGTGTGTCATTGCCAACACCACCGATTAAAGTATCATTACCTTCAGCGCCAATGAGGACATCATTATTTGCACCACCAGTCAGCCAGTCAGCACCCAGTCCACCGTTAAGGTTATCATCGCCGTTACCACCATCGAGAGTATCGTTGCCAACTCCTCCTAGGAGTGTATCAATACCATCGTTGCCAAAGAGAATATCGTTGCCAGCAAGTCCACTGAGGTTATTGTTAGATTCATTACCAGTGATGGTGTTGGCAAGTGCGTTACCAGTTCCGTTTAAGGCTGTGCCAATTAAAGTGAGGTTTTCTAGACTATCACTTAAGGTGTAGTCCAAGCTAGACTGAACTGTATCTATACCTTGATCGGCGTTTTCTGTAATGACATCTGCTGCACTATTAATAATATAGGTGTCATTGCCCAAACCACCAATCAAAACGTCATCATCTACACCCCCATCCAGCACATCATCCCCAGCACCGCCATTTAGGGTATCATTGCCACCAGCCCCACTGAGGTTGTTATTGCCATCATTACCAGTAATTGTGTTGTTAAGTGCGTTACCAGTACCGTTTTGGGCTGTATCAATTAAAATCAGGTTTTCTACGTTATCGCTTAAGGTATAGTTAATAAGGTTAGAACGGACAGTATCTATACCTGCGTTAGCGTTTTCGATGACGTTATCCCCTGTGCTATTAACTATGTATATGTCATTACCTGCGGCGCCAACCATCCTGTCATTACCATTACCTCCGTCAAGGTAATCATTGCCTGCACCACCGTTCAAGGTATCAGCACCAACAGCGCCATATAGGGTATCATTACCAGCACCACCTACTAAGGAGTCACTATCGGCGCCACCGTCAAGGTAATCATCGTCTCCAGCACCGTTCAAGATGTCAGCGCCACCATTACCAAAGAGGTTATCACCGTTGCTGGTGCCAGTCATATTGTTGTTAGTTGCATCTCCAATATATAAGCCAATAGCATCAACCGCTCTCGCACCTGTGAGGTTCGCACCTACAAAAGTAGCATTTGTAAAGTCACCTTTTGACAGGTCAGCGTTAGTCAAATTGGCATTCGTGAAATTTGCACCAACGGCAAGCCCATTAATAAAGGCTCCTTGTGCGTTGGCTTGAGTAAAATTTGCTCCACTCAAATCAGTGTCATCAAATTTAGCACCAGTCAGGTTTGTTACCGTTACATCGCCATTGGCAGCTACATAGGGACTAAAATCAGCACCAGTTAAATTGCCATCATCTACAAGCACACCACTTAAATTAGCACCGCGAAACCTAACATTACCTGTTTGACCTGGTTCGAGTGGGGCATCGCTTATAGAGACACCACTGAAATTAGCCAGGTCAAAGATCGAATTTTGCAGAGTAATATCTGTAAGTTTTGCTAATCGGAAATCAGCACCGGTTGCGTTAACATTGACAAAAAGAGTTCCTTCAAGTTCAGTTTCTTCAAACTTGGCATTTGTAAAATTTGCACCCGTCAAATCGGCTGCTTTTAACTTCGCCTTAAATAAATCGGCGCCTGTAAAGTTTGCTCCTGCTAGATTCGGTCGTTCACTCTGTTCCCCACTAAGATTAGCTTCATGCAGGATGGCATTGCTAAGATCGGCGTTTGACAGGTTAATGAATTTTGTGTTGATTAATGATAGATTAGCCCCAGTCAGGTTTGCTCCCCTGAGATTAACATTTTCTAATGTCGCTTTATAAAGATTAGCGGGTTGAAAGTTGGAATTGGCGGCAAAAATGGCGTTACGGGCATCAACGTTAAATAGTTTTGCTTCTTCAAAGTTAGTACCTCTGAGTGCTGTACCTGCAAATTGCACCCCTGTAAGACTGGCTTTGAAAAACGTGGAACCATTTAGGTTTTCACCACTAAAATCATTTCCCGTCAAAGTCTGTTCACTAAAGTTGTAAACTGGCATATTGTGTAGTTCCTTTAAATTTAATTAGCTTGAAGTTCAAATTTAAGCTGGTTGTTTGATTTCCAGAGCTTGTGGCTAGGAAACTTGTTGTAGCAAACTTAAGCTGGTTGTTTGATTTCTAATGGTTCAGCAGTTGCTTCTTTGAGTTGTTCTTGTAGCCAAGTGCTAAATAGTTCATCCAATAATTTTTGTTTCATTGGTTCGTCTAATTTAGCTGGTAATAGTTTTTCTAAACGGACAATTATCCACCATTCACCGATACGGGTTGGGGGCGATAACTGACCTGGTTGATTAATGGTAAGGATTTGGGTTAATTTTGGATGAGGTGATGAAAGAGGAACTGGACCAATTAAACCGCCTGTAGAAGTTTCTGCACCTTCAGAATATTGTCTTGCTAATTCCGCAAAAGGTTGTTCGTCTTCTAAAAGGCGAAAGTAAAGTTCCCGCGCTAAATCTGCATCCTTAATGCGAATCAGCGAGTAGATAACAGAGTCGAGTTGTTGTTTACGTTGACGGAAGTAAGCTTCTAAACGATTACCCCAAGTCGCTTGTTGGAACTTCTCAATTCTGAGTTTTCGAGTCGCTAATTCTAGAAATTGTACTTCGGTCAATCCCTGCTGTTGCAACCAATTTTGACGTATAGTCTCGGATGTTAATTGATGTTGTTGGCAAAATTCTAGGTGACACTTGGCTTCCTCTTCAGGAGTACAACTAAAAGGTGAGATCGCTTCTTCAATTACTAGTTCTTGTTTAAGCTTAGGTAGCATTTGATATTGACTCAACAAGGGCACTATTTCTTGAGCCGTTACCTTACGATTATTTACCTGTAATACTTCCGTTGATGTCTGAGTGAGTTTTTCTAACTCCTGGTACTTATGATGTACTTTCTTTTCTGTAATTAGTAATACTTTTGAATCGCTTTTGATTTCGCGACTTGGGAATATCAATTTCGTATTATCTTCCTGCTGTTGTATCCATTGCAGGTGTTTGGGTAATAAAACTGACAAATTATAGTATTTTTCAACTGTTTCCCTAGCTTTGGCACGAATGGACATCATTTTATCAGGGTGGTCAAGTGCTTCCTCAATGCGCGAGCAGATTTCCTCGGGTGAGAAAAAGTCGGCTAGCAAGCCATTCACCCCATCTTGAATAACTTCCATCACAGGTGCAGTTCGAGAACCTACTACCAAACAACCTGTAGAAAGGGATTCGAGTAACGACCAGGATAAAACAAAGGGACGAGTCAAATAAACGTGGGCGCAGGAAGCTTGGAGAACTTGCAAATATTCTTGGTAAGGCAGCCAACCTGTAAAATGGATTCGACTTTGGTCGATAGGAAATTGCTCCAGCATCAAATCTTTATAGGTTTGACCATCAGCCAGTTTTTTACCGTAAGCCACGCGATTTTCTCCCACAACCACTACATGGCAATTTGGTCGTCGCTGCTGAAGCAAAGCAACTGCTTCCATAAACTGCGGGAAACCTCGATAAGGTTCCATACCTCTAGTTGCGTAAGTGACAATCTCATCAACATGGGAAAGGTCAAGGTTTTTGCTTGGTAGAACTAATTTTGCACCCGATTTAGGACGGAAAAAGTCAGTATCAACGCCATCATAAAGAACATTAATTTTATTATGGTATTCCGATGGAAACTGTTGACGCTGCCAATAGGTCGGAGAAAGACCGCGATCACAACTATATAAATCCTGCAAAATCGGTGCATTTTTGATGCGAATTCTGGCTTCATCGTCATAGCTCAGGGGTTCATTGGGGTCAAAATCAGCATCGGTACCATGAGCGTGGTAAAACCACTCGAAATAACACAGTAATCTAGCTTGGGGAAAAATATCTTTAATAAATAATGTTGGTCCCCAACCAGAATGACCATAAACTACATCAGGTACAAATTTATTAGCTTTTAACTGTTCTGCCATACGAAAAACAGCCTGACCTTGGAGGACAGCATTTTCCAAAGGTCTAACGTAGTGGTGAGTCTCTGGTCGAGCTTCTCGTTTTGGGCTATAAATGACTTTGTTAACACCTGATAATTTACCATCGCGGCGAGTAGTGCCGAAAAAAACTTGATTACTACTATCTTTGGCTAAAGCACCTGCTACGTGACGAAATTGAGCGGGAAAGTTGGGGTGGAGGAATAAGATTCGCATGGCTATGTTTATATTTCTTTCATAATTTATTCATGCTGTCCCTTTTGTTGGGGATAGCATGAATAAAATGGAAATTTAAGTCCTTCAATGGATCAGGTGTGTGCTAGTAGTTGGCTGCCCAAATACACTACCTGGTTCCCCATTTCTTATACAGGCTCAGGAGGCTCAACAACGAAATCTGATGCGTCGAAAGCTCCACGGTTCACCCCTTGCACAAAGGCGAGGGTTTCGGATTGAGCAGGAGTAACTCCTTCTGCCAGAACGTAGATTCGAGTACCAGTCACTCCACCAATCGTGGTGTTCTGGAATCCTAGATCCTCAAATTCAACACCTTCAACAAAGAAGTAGTCAGTACCATTTACGAAGTCGGTAATCCAGTCGCCAGGAGGAGGAGTTACGATTGGTTCACCGGGATCAATTGGCTCTGGTGCAAAGTCTGTGAATAGCAATTGGAAGTAATCAGTGTCAGCCCCGCCAGTCAAGGTGTCGCGTGCAGTTTGGGTTTCCGCATCTTCGCCACCAAACACCAGGTCAATGCCAGCACCACCGATAACGCGGTCAACGCCGGCGCCACCATCAAGGAAGTCATTACCAGCGCCACCATTGAGGACATCATTCCCAGCGAGACTTTCTTGAGCGTCAAAATCACCGTAGATGGTGTCATCACCACCGAGTCCATTAAGGTTGTCATCACCTTCGCCACCATCGATGAAGTCACCGTCAATGCCACCTCTAATGGTTTCTAAGCCAGCACCACCCAAGAGGGTACTAGTACCTGCACCACCATCGAGAACGTCGTTACCGGCGCCGCCATCGAGGTAGTCAACACCATCTCCACCTAAAAGGGAGTCATTCCCAGCATAGCCGTAGAGGGTGTCATCGCCCTCACCACCTATGAGGGTATCAGCACCGCCTGATGCTAAACTGTCACCTTCACCATAGAGAGTATCATTGCCCTCAGCGCCATCGATGTAGTCAGCACCCCCGGAAATGGTACCTTCTGTATCATCGCCGTACAGCGCATCATTAGAGAAGCTACCAATTACGGTGTCATTGCCAGCACCGCCTTGGGCAGTATCTTCAAAACCACCATAGACCCAGTCAGCACCAGCACCACCATCAAGTAAGTCTTTGCCATCATTGACATCATCAATGCTCGTGCCGCCAATTAGGGTGTCATTGCCAACCTCACCAAATAGTGAGTCCTCGCCTGCATCCCCAAATAGTGTGTCGTTACCGGCTCCACCAAGCAGTTGGTCTTTATCGTCTCCACCTCGAAGCAGGTCATTGCCACCTAAACCAGATAAAGTGTCTTCTTTTGCAAAACCACGTAGGGTATCGGCATTCGCAGTACCTGTAAGGGTATCGGACTCCGGTGTTCCATTTCTTACTGCCATAATCAAAAAAATCCTATTTCAGAGAAGTACTTTGTTATTGTCCAGATGCACTTCGACAAATTCAGTTGTTGATATTCTCACTACTCCCCCTCTCTCAAGTTTGAAAGAGGGGTGTCAAAGACATAGTGAGAAGACATAATACACTTGAAGAACTACGATTGTGGGCTATTCGCTGTAACATCAGAACTGTCATAGCTGTATGAATCATTGTCTCGCTAGTTTCAGTGCCATTCAACCTCACGCTGGGCGCCACGAATAACCAAATTTTGAAATCTGAAATGCTCTTGAATAAGGTTGTAGCTACGCTAATCACTACTCGCCGTAATCTAAGCTACACGAACATTTCATGACACACTTTATAAAGATAGCTAAGGAATATTTACATCTGCCAACAAAACAGCTTGCATCTTTGACAAAATAGCAGTACAAAAGGCATCTAAAGCAAAGACACTTTATAAAACTATGAAACCCAAATTGGGTAATTAAAGGTGACTACTAAATTCGCAAAGTATACCCTATGTAATAAGCAAAAAAATTACTTTAGGGTAGTGCTAAATAATAGTCAGTAATTATCTTGTACTTTAGTAGCAAGGTGTTAAATACATAAACACCAGTAAATCAAACCCGATGAATTGATGGCAACGAACATAGAGTTCATTGCATATCCTTGAGCTAATACGCAAGTCTTTCAGCAGATATATAAACTGCCTACGCTGTACTTGCTTGAGCTACTTATTAACATTCTCAGCATTACCAAATAATTTTAATAATGATAATCCTTCGTTAAAGACCAAAAAGTATCTACTTTTTTCACGAATAAATAGGGAACATTTCTCACTAGTGCCAAAAGGCAAAAGATAGGAGGCAGAAGGCAAAAAAAAGATTCCTTACTTGATAAGCTTTGTAGCTTTTTCTAACTGGATAGTTATTTTAGCCATGCTGCACTAGTGCCAGAAGGCAGAAGATAGGAGGCAGAAGGCAGAAAAAAGATTCCTTACTTGATAAGCTTTGTAGCTTTTTCTAACTGGATAGTTATTTTAGCCATGCTGCACTAGTTAATTATTAACACAACTTTTTCGGTTTGTCAACTTAACAAAATGAAATATTTAAGCTTTCATCTAATGTAGTGTAGGCACCAAAAGCAGTAATAAAAAATGTAATGAAAAATTAATATAAAACTGAAAAAGCAAGTATTAACAATAACCTAACTTTAACTAAAAGATAGTCAAAAATTAAAGTTACCTGTTGCTTGCTAAATGAGAATTGCTGTTGTAGTGTCAACCAATGCAGCATACGTAACAAAAAAATATTTACTTAACACTTTTTTAAGCATAAAACTGAATTTCAGTATGAATAATATTTAGTTTATTTGCAATATATACTTGATATAGGCGTATTTTAAAAAACTAAGTAGGATGTTTTTAATATATATGTACTGACACATATATTCGATCCGGATTGCTGACAAGTGCTATAAGGATTTATAATGAATTGGATAAGAATTGATTTTATTTTGAAATCGTAATTAAAGCAGATGTTACACTTTTACATGATTTAATTAATATGTCTGATACTCTTGTAGTCATACCAGCTACAAAACCGATGAAACCCTTTTCTGCGAAACAGAACCGAAACCTTAAATGCAAAATTAAAAATTGGTATGACTATTGCCACAAGTGCTTTTTTAGAATTCGTTGGCAAGCTTGAGGGTTTTGACCAACTACCAAGTGAGTCACTAACTTACTTATCACAACACATTCGACCTAGTCGCTATCGTATAGGGCAGAAAATTGTTGAGAAAGAAAAAATGCCTGACTGTGTAACAATTATTTATGAAGGCAAGGTTCGTCTGCTGGCATATGATGCCCGCACAAGAAAGCAAACAACTTTAAAATTGTTGGAATCTGGGTCAATTGTTGGTGAGGCTAGCATTTTGCGAGAAATTGCTTGCGAAACAGCAATAGCTTCTAGCGAAGTTACGTGTTTAACATTGGATGCTAAAGAGTATTTACGTTTACTATCCAAATACCCAGCGTTTGCTCTTGTTAGTAAAAACCGCTGTCATCTAGTGGAAGTATTTGACATTCTCGGTACACAGAAACAAGTACAAGCCAATGTAGATTTAAATTTGAAAGAATTAGCTCAAAAAGCTTTAAAAGAGGCTAAAGTTCATTACCTCTCACCCGGCTTGAATAAAGTTAAGCAATTAGATAGGGAATTTATTTGGTTTGTCAGTAGTGGAGAAATAAAAAACTTTTCCCCCTGTAGTCGTTTGGAATTAGAGAATAATCCAGATAAACAAGATAATAAAGAAAATAATAAACAAAATATAATTGAAGTTCAGGGGAAAAATGCATCGCGCTTGATTGGATTACGCAAGTCGGATTTGTTGGTATTAGATCAAAGTCATTTAGATTATCGGGTACATGATACTAAAGAAAATCCAGACGAGATCGAGATTCCCTATGTATCTAAAGAAATTCCACTACCAGAATCGACAACTGTACGTAACAAACAAAAAAGAAAGTATCCATTTGTTCATGGAAAGGGGCAATTAAATTCTACCATCGCCTGTTTCCAAATGGTATCAAATCATTTAGAAATATCATTCCGCCAAGAGATAGCTCGTCGAATTTTAACAGAACAAAGTAAACGTCAGGGTACAATATCTTTTCAGCTTTGTGCTTATGTTGCAGAATTGATTGGACTTAAAGCGCAACTAATAGATATACCTTCATCTCAAGTAACGCGCGTTCCGACTCCAGCATTGATTCGTTTTGGTGATAGCTTTGCAGTTTTGTTTGAAGCAAGCGAACATGTGGTCGTTTTGGGTATACCATCTCAAGGAATCCAACATTTAAAGCCAAGCGAACTACTTGCGTCTTTAGATGATGGTCTTGACAGCAATCGTCCATCTGTGGTAAGAGTAGTGCTTCTTGCTCAGACCAAAGCAACACCTCAAAAACGCTTTGGCTTGGGATGGTTTGTTCCTTATTTATCGCGGTATCGGCGAGTACTTATAGAAGTATTTTTGGCTTCTTTTTTCGTACAGCTAGCAGCGCTCGTAAACCCGCTAGTAGTTCAAATAATTATCGACCAAGTAATTACACAAAATAGTACAAAAACATTACATCTTTTTGGAGGTTTACTAATAGTAGTCGCATTGTTTGAAGCGATATTAACTACATTACGAACTTATTTATTTGTTGATACTACTAATCGCATTGACATGAGTTTGGGGTCGGAAATTATCGACCACTTGCTACGTCTACCGTTAGACTATTATCAGCGGCGCCCAGTCGGTGAACTATCCACGCGCATCAATGAATTAGAAAATATTCGTAAATTTTTGACTGGTACAGCTTTAACCGTGGGGTTAGATGCTTTATTTTCGGTAATTTATATTATCGTGATGCTATTTTACAGTTGGCAGCTAACCATAGTCGGTTTAGCCACCATTCCTGTATTTATAATCTTCACTTTTATTTTCTCTCCTATAGTTAGAAAACAGTTACGTAATAAAGCTGAACGTAACGCAGAAACTCAGTCTTATTTAGTCGAAGTAATTTCAGGTATTCAAACAGTAAAAGCACAAAATATTGAATTGCGTTCGCGCTTTTCTTGGCAAGAACGCTATGCCAGTTATGTCGCAGCGGGTTTTGATACTATTATTACTTCAACTATTGCTAATTCCACAAGTAGTTTTCTTAACAAACTTAGTAGTTTAGCAGTTTTGTGGGCTGGAGCTTACTTGGTACTGCAAGGAGAATTAACTTTAGGTGAATTAATCGCTTTTAGGATTATCTCTAGTTATGTTACTAGTCCAATATTACGACTAGCACAACTTTGGCAAAGTTTTCAAGAGACTGCTTTGTCGTTAGAGCGTTTAAGCGATATTATTGATACACCGCAAGAAGCAGAACAAGACCGTGATAATATTCTTTTACCTTCAATTAGAGGAGCGGTGAAGTACGAAAACATTAACTTCCGCTTCAGACCAGATCGACCGCTCCAACTTTGTAATGTTAGTCTTAATTTTCAAGAGGGTGAATTTATTGGAATTGTTGGACAAAGTGGTGCTGGTAAGAGTACCTTGACAAAGTTGTTGATTCGACTGTATGAACCAGAGTCAGGCAGAATATCAATCGATGGTTACGATATTTCCAAAGTCGAACTTTATTCACTACGGCGCCAAATTGGATTCGTTCCTCAAGATACGCTACTGTTTGATGGTACAATTCAAGAAAATATTGCTCTGACTAACCCTGACGCGACGACAGAAGAGATTATCGAAGCAGCCAAAATAGCAGTTGCTCACGACTTTATTATGGACTTGCCTAATGGTTATAATACGCGGGTAGGTGAACGCGGTGCATCACTTTCTGGAGGACAAAGACAAAGAATTGCCATTGCTCGTTCTGTTATACAAAGACCAAAGTTATTAATTTTAGACGAAGCAACTAGCGCGCTAGATTATCCTACGGAACGACAAGTTTGTCTAAATTTAGCTGAGGCATTTAAAGATAGTACAGTGTTCTTCATCACTCACCGTCTTAACACTGTTAAACACGCAAATAGAATTGTCGTCATGGATAGTGGTCGGGTTATTGAGCAAGGAACTCATGATGAACTATTGGCTATAGAAGCTCAGTATTTTTACCTCTACAATCAACAAGAAGTCAATCTGTAATTGAGTAATTAAATGTATAAATCGTAGGGTGGGCATCGCCCACCAAAACGTGTATATGGTAAGCAGCACCCCAAAGTTAGCTATTAACAAATCTTAAAAAATATAAAATTCAAAATCTAAAATCGCAATGAATAAACTAGATAAAGTGTACCTCAACGGAAAAAGTCGTAACATTAATTATGACAACGGAACTAAAGAAGCGAGATTACAAAGATCGTCAACTGAAACGAATACTCCTAGGTCATCTCTTAGCGATTCCGATAATTCGAGGTTTAACCAATCGGTTGTTCTACGTCAATCTCCTGTTTGGTCGCGCGCTATTATGCTAACGCTGATGGGATTAGCTTGTTTTGGAATTACTTGGGCAAGTTTAGCCAAAATTGAGCAAGTAGTTCCAGCAACAGGACAATTAAAGCCTGAAGGTACTGTTAAAGAAATTCAAGCCCCAGTTGGTGGAGTAGTGAAAGAAGTTTATATTAAAGATGGACAGAAGGTAGAAGCTGGAGATTCATTGCTAATTTTTGATTCTACCGCTACAAATGCTGAATTAAATTCGCTTCAAAAAGTTCGCATTGCTTTAATGCAGGAAAACAAAATTTACCGTCAGTTGATGCAGATAAAATCTACGACGGATGAAAGCGAATATTTGAATTTAAATATATCCAAAGAAGCTGCTTCTTTGCTAAAGAATCGTGCAGCTTTATCAAGAGAAAAGGAGTTATTGCTAAAAGAGCTAAAAAACTTTGATAATGCGACTGGGTTGGAATTAGAAGAGCGAGCAAGGTTACAAGTTGCCAAAAGAGAATTAGATTCTCGGACTACAGTAGCACAGTTGGAGGTTGAACAAATCAGAAAAAAATTAGCTCAAAACAAAGTTCAAATCAGCGACACCCAAGATAGTTTAGCTATTGAAGAAGGAATTTTAAATAAGCTTACTATTCTTGCTCAAGAAGGTGGAATTTCACAGCTACAGTATCTGCAACAGCAAAGAAAAGTGCAAAGTCTTAAGGCACAAGCAGCACAATTGTTAGAAGAACAGCAAAGTTTACAATTTAATATTACTCAAGGACAACAAGAATTGAAAAATACAATAGCTGTTTCCCAGAAAAATATTTTGGAAAAAATTGCTGACAATAAAAGACGAATTGCTGACTTAGAAAGCCAATTTACCAGAATTATATTAGATAATGAAAAACAACTAGCTAATATCAACAGTAAAATTTCACAAATACAGTTAAATCTAAAATACCAAAGACTTCGGGCCCCTGTAAGTGGAACTATTTTCGATTTACAACAAGCTGGTAATCCTGGTTTTGTCGCTCAATCTAGTCAAAAACTACTCTCAATTGTACCAAATGATAAATATATAGCTGAAGCATTTGTTACCAATAAAGATATTGGTTTTGTACGCGAAGGAATGAAGGTTGATGTGAGAATTGACTCATTTCCATTTAGCGAATTTGGTGGTATTGAAGGAGAAATAATAGAAGTCGCTTCAGATGCATTACCACCAGAACAAGCATACCCATACTATCGTTTTCCAATAAAAATTAGTTTGAATAGACAATCACTAAATGTTAAAGGTAGAGACATCTCATTACAATCGGGAATGTCGATTACTGCTAATATTAAAGTGCGTGAAGAAAGGAGAGTCATTAGCCTTTTAACAGAACTGTTTACTAAGCAAGTTGAAACTTTAAAAGAAGTACGTTAAACCTGAAACTTTAGATTTTAGACTCACTGAGAAATTCTCAAGGAAAAATTTGTAAATAGTTATGGACTACCTTTTCAAGAGGTGCTACCGCAGTCTTTAATACAAGAGATAATTGCAGAGTTAAAAATTAAATACTATCGCCGTCTATTCGATCCGTTTGTAACATTGTGGGCGTTTTTATTCTCCTTCGGAGACACTTCGTGAACACAAGTATTAGATGTAGATAAAAGTTGTGACAATACAGTTTCACGAATTATTGCTTGGTTGTCGCCAGAAAAAGTTGAGTTACCATCAACATAAAATAATCGCTCTTTATTTTTTATACAGCAAAGGAAAAGTTGCGCCTGACAAGACTTTTAGGTGGCGTTAATTTATAATGCTTATGTGTCCGCACGCTATTTAAGTAGTATAGAATTTACCTTATTTTTTCCTACCGTTAAAATCTAAAACTTTATGGTAAATGTCCAACTTTCTGTTCAACAATAGTGCTTGATGAACCGAAGCTTCCGCAAATACCTTATCTAATTACATATAAAGCCTTCTATCATCTGCCCTCTGCCTTTTCTTAGTGCCATTCGACTTGGAGTCCCATTGCGGGTATGAGCGTAATAATGGATTGTAAAATGTGTTTTTTAAGAGTTAATAGATTAATGTTGGGTTCCGCTGCGCTACACCCAACCTACAACAACAAGATATTTTGAGGAGTTGATACAATGGGTTTTTATCAAAAGCGAATTCTTCCTTACCTTCTCGATTGGTCATTATCTGCTCCCATAATTGGTAAGTACCGTCAAGAAGTGCTAGCAGGTGTACAAGGGGAAGTTTTAGAAATTGGTTTTGGAACGGGTTTGAATCTGTCGTACTATCCAGATGATATTTACAAGATTGTTACGGTTGACCCAAACCCAGGTGTTCATACATTAGCGCAAAAACGTATCGAATCTTCTTCCATCACGGTAGAGCATAAAATATTAAGCGGTGAAAATCTACCGATGGCAGATAATTCATTTGACAATGTTGTTAGTACATTTACACTGTGTAGTATCGCGAGTGTTGAGCAAGCACTTAAAGAAGTTTACCGTGTACTCAAACCAGGAGGAGGGTTTCATTTCCTTGAGCATGGGTTGAGTCGAGAACCAAAAGTGCAGGTGTGGCAAAACCGCTTGACACCATTACAAAAAATCATCGGAGATGGATGCCATTTGAATCGCAGCATTCGCGAGCTTGTTGAGACTCAGTTCCAAAATGTCCAATTAGAAGAATTTTATCTGGAAGATGTCCCCAAGGTTTCGGGATATTTGTATAAAGGCGTTGGATATAAAGCTATATGACATAATCGAACGAGCATTTCTTGAGAATGGACGCTAGAATGGAGAACATTTGGCGCCATTCGCACAAGTGAAGATAGTCAAATAAAGTAGGATATTTCCGGATTACACAGGGAAGTATCCATATATATAGTAAAAAATACCTATATTAAAATTATAAAATGTTAGTACGTAGACCTAAGAGAAAATCAGGGAAATTAGTTCTTTACTCAAAACCGCAGCAGTACATGCAAATCAAAGCGGCAATTATTGCTGTTGCAGTTACGGGGATGACAGCAGTAACAGTACCAGCGTTTGCACTTGTTCAACCTGCATTCGCGCGTGAAGCTATTATGCTTGTACAGCGTTCTTTACAAAACGGTAATTCTAAACCAGAAACAAAACTTGATGTCTTGCTGCGTGAGTTGGCAAACCTGGAAGTTGAAAAGGCTACGTTAGATGTTAAACATACTTCTAGCAACGAAGCTATCGAAGAAATTGATGCGTCTATAGAAGCTCTACGAAACCGTATAGATGAAATTATGCCAAAAAGCAATGCTGCTATAAGCAATGTAGTTACAGAAGCGCTTGTTTCAAAGATTGCTGCATTGGAAATTGAAAATTCCTTGCTCGAAGCATATCATACCCCATATGCTGAAGTAGTGGTATTTACAGAAAACCAGATTCGTAGATTATGGCGCCGAGTTGCTTCTATCACACCACAAAATCCCAAAGAAGTAATCAACCCAGTTGTTAGTGCTATTCTTGATACCGAAATTGCCAACCTAAAAGCAAGACGCGCTTCGCTAGCAACTAGATATACACCAGACGATATTGGAGACTTATTGACAATAGATTTGCAGTTAGGCAGTTTGGCACAAAGGCAGGCATTTTATAACTCGTAGCAGAATGTCAAGTTTTAGAGGTTGGTACGAATTGCTTGTAAAAATTCTAAAACCTCTTTTAGTTGGTCTGTGTCTAAATTTTGACTCAGACGGTTAGCCTTAAATAGGACAATTTATGGCTCTATATTACAATAGAGAAGAATGAATATCTTAACAGAAGGCTTTTATGCACATGCCTTATCCAAAGCTAAACGACGAAGAAATTATACAGCGCGGTAAAGAGCTATACGAAAAGCATATCCGTCCCCAAGTTGAGACAGAAGAGAATATTGGAAAATTGATCTCAATCAACGTTGAAACGGGTGAATATGAAATAGGTGATGATTTGTTAATAACGAGTCGTCGTTTGCAAGTTAAACAGGCTGATGCTGCAATTTGGGCTGAAAGAATTGGTTATGATGCCGTGTATGCTATTGGTGGTACATTAGTCAGGACGGTAGAATGATACACGGGACAGTAGTTGGACTTCAACCATCGTTGCTACTGAACCAGCCGCGTGTATAATTTGATGGTAAATCAAATTCTTTGTATGTGGCTATACACAAAACGGGTCGAAAGGGACTTAAGGTAACAATATTTATATTGCTACTCATTTTTACTGCTGTTATTGTCTCACTACTTTATCCTCGACAACAGCAGATAGTTCAACGTGAAAGTAATTATGCTATTCACACGCGGCAAGATTTTAACCAACCGAGTTTTTACCCTATTACTCCAAATACATCAAATAAACTATACCGACCAACAGGCGCCTGGGTAGGAAGATTAATTTTGCCTACACTACAGGAAGATAATACAGATTGGGTGTTAATGGAAGTTGAACATGCACCACAAAAAGCACAAAATTTAATTGGAAAGATTGTACGGTTGGAATGGGAAAATGATAAAGATGTTCTTTCTTATGTACAAGCTGTAACGCGAGATGTAAATTTCACATCTAATACTATTAAGAGTCAAAAACAAGGCAATATCCACCCGTTCCGTTTAAATGGTGTTGCCAAGGTCTCTGTATTGCGTTCTTTAGCAGGCGCCCGTCCTCAAGATGATGTTATTGTTACTTTGGATGATGCGACGGTTGTTACTGAAGGTGTCGGAAAAGTAAGTTTACAAATTGCGCGTGAGCCTGTTTTAACAACTGGTAGATTTTACGGTTTAGTCAAAATCATTGAGCCAACATCAAAATCTGATTCTCTATACAAAGTAGTACATTATAACCCAGCATCAGGAAACTTTGATGGCACAGAAGGCGCCATTCGTATTCCCCAACAAGCTGTAGACACACGTAACATACCTAGTTCAACACCATTATTAATTGATAAATCACTCCTCGGTGAACAAGGGTGGTATATTTACGGTGCTAGAGATAATAAAGGTATATTTACTGTCCAAGCACTGGCGCCACGTAGTTTATTGCAAATTCAGCCAGATAAATTAATTACTAATGAAAATATCGCGCTAGGCTATATCAAAAATCAACATTGGCGAAATACACCAGCGCAAAAAGGTAAAATTGACACAGTACTTTTAAATTCTAGTGTATTAAAATCAACTTCCAGCCTCCCATACCAAGGCGGATTAGTTGGATTTCAAAACTCTCCTGCTCTCCTTACCCCTCCTACCTCTCCTACTCCCACTACCTCTTTACAAGGTGGTTTAGGGGAATACCAATGGCAACAAAATGACAAAGCTATTGTTTTACATATATTTGGCGGTATCGGTGGACGCAAAAAAGAAGCACTAGGTTTTCCTTATACTATTACCGGACACTTTTCCTTTGGAATAGCACGAGTTATACGTGATAGTTTCACATCAGAATTACGCTTCGACATAAAATATCATCAAATTTATGCCCACAACTCTGACGGAATTATTGCCGGAATTCATACATGGGCAAATTATATGGGCAATTTACAACGTGGTTGGATGTATACTCGCCCAGTTTCAGATATTTTGATTAAATTTGACCCAGTAACAACAGATTATGACTTTGATGGCGTAAAAATATCACCATTAAACGAATTGCAGCGACAATTACAAATAATGATGGCACGCTACCGTGTGGGGGATGGTACAGGAGGTGCCACAGTATCCCCAGGAACTTCGTGTGGTCAAGACTCTGCCCAAGCACTTTATGCCACTATTACTACTATTAAAAACCAAGTTGCCACTGCACCTCAAATTCAACAATGGTTAGATACACATCCAAACGACCCTCAAACTTTACGGTTTAGGGAGTTGATATCACTGGGTGCCAAACTCGAAAAACAATTGGCACCATTAGGTATAGTGCGTACAGATTGGCGCAGCAGTACTAGTATACTTGCTGGCACTGGTAGTGGTGATAATCAACCATTTAGAGATGGTAGTATCTGGGCAGGTTTAACGAGTTGGCGGACAATGATGCCTCGACAAGTACATGATGACCTCGCTCTTCTATTTTTAAAGCATGGCGCCAGTTTACAAGTATTACGAACCAATCAAATAGGTGGATGGCAAGCTGATATTGCACCATTGGCGCCGACAGTATTATTCGGACAGATAAAAATACCTTTTACCGATATATCTCCACTGTCGATTTTACTCAATCGTGTATTGGCATCTTTAAAAATTCCTACACAGCAAGATTGGTTAGTTCTAGGTATAACACTGTTAGTTTATACTATTATTGCTCTTCCTATAGGACTTAAATCAGGATTTTTACAATTACAAATCTGGTCAGCTAACTATACAGATAAGTCTTTATTAATACTACGGTGTTTATTCCTTCCTGCCATATCAGAAGAATTATTCTTTCGTGTCTTATTACTTCCTCACCCTATTGAAATTACAAATTGGTTAACTTGGACGATGTGGGCATTACTGAGCTTAATATTATTCATTATTTCTCACCCAATTAATGCCAGTACCTTTTTCAAACAAGCTAATAAAACGTTTTTTAATCGTATATTTTTATGTTTAGCTGCATTACTAGGAATTGCCTGTACAATTGCGTATGTGCTTACAGGCTCCTTATTTGTTATAGTAATGATTCACTGGATTGTAGTTGTAGTTTGGTTAATGGCTTTTGCAGGAATGACAAAGCTAAACAGTTAACCTGTAAGGTGGGCTGAAGCCCACCATACATCATGACCAAACAGTTACGACATTAATAATTTTACTAGTTCCTGAGTAATTGGGAAACCAGTTTGCTGCTCAAAATATATAAACATAGGACTGGGGTTTGCTTCTAAAAATAGATATTCTCCTGTCGGCGCCAATCTCCAATCAATTGCCGTCCATTCCAGGTATAATGAAGAAGCAATTTCTCGACACTTTTGTTGCAATTCCAAAGGTAACTCCACTGGTATTAATTCAGCATTTACATCTTCGCGAAAATCTAGTGATTTACTACGAATCTCCGCAGTATATACAGAATCGCCAATCACATAACTACGAATATTAGTACCGGGTATATATTCTTGCCAAGTTACAGGAGATATACTCAAAGCTAAATCTAACCGTTTTGGTTCGAGTGATGATTCTGTTAATGTTTGAGTATGGGCGCCACCATAAACTGGTTTAAAAATTGCATTTTGATGTGATGCTGCAAATTCCGTAGCTTGTTCTGGGTCATTGGTAATTAAAGTTTCTGGAATTTTTACACCTAGTTGTTGGACAGTGTAAACTTTGCTGCATTATTACACAGCAGATAAGGATAAGTACGTAAGCTTTAATTATTTATAACCCTTAATCACAGCACTTCATGTGTTTTTGATATACACAACGAAATATCCTGATTTCATAAACCAGAAACCCGGTTTCTTTATTGAAATCTTGTAATAAAATAATGATTTTGCTTAGAAACCGGGTTTCTTCACACCAGCTAAGGTAAATGCAATTGCTTCTTGAATATGCTGCTCTAACATTGCTTTACTCAACAGGCGCCTACCTTGAGGATGTTGCTGTATGTTTCCGGCGCCTATAAAGTAAAATAAGCAGGTTCCCATAATGTTAATAGCTGCTTGGAAAGAATCGAGTTGCCGAAAGGCACCACTTGCAACACCCCGGTCTAAAATAGCCATCAAGGTTTTATCTATATTTAAAGAACTACTGCTATAGTATTTTCCCTGATTTTGCACAGCCTCATGAAACATTATCGTCGGGAGCTTGGGATTTTGCGACACACACTCAAGTAATGCAACCAGAAATTTTTCTAAAGCGACTTCTGGCGCCAAATGCTCTAGCGAAGAATCTAATTGTTGAATAACATGTAGTAAATTCGCGTGCGAACGTTCTAAAACAGCCTGATACAACCCTTCTTTATCTTTGAAGTAGTAGTAAATCATCGATTTTGCTACACCAGTCTTTGCTGCAATAGCTTCTGTCCGAGCAGCAGTTAAACCATGAATAGCAAACTCCTCTTCTGCTGCTGCCAAAATTACAGCTTGAGTAGCTTCCGCATCGCGAACTTGCTTCGTATTTGACTTATCTGGTTTCGCTGCACGTGGCACAATTTTATAAAAATCAACAAACTTGTCAGTCAGTATAACCTTTTTACGCTCCTCCAGTTCCCCCCTTATCAAGGGGGGTTAGGGGGGATCAAAATATTGACAAATTTGCCAAAAACTTGCTTTAATCAATAATAACAAACTGACAAGTCAGTCAATTAACTATCATAAAACCCTTATAATATGACAAAAACTAAGAAAATAATCATTATTGGTGGTGGCATAGGAGGCACCGCAACTGCGTTAGCATTAAACCGTGCAGGGTTCGATATTAGCGTTTATGAGCGCGCGCAAGAATTAAGAGAAGTAGGAGCAGGAATTGCACTATGGGCAAATGCCACTCACGTTCTCAACGAATTAGGTTTACTCGAAGATGCAGTTCGTAATGGTTGTTTAACAACGAATTATCAATTCAACACGCAGGATGGCAAAGAGTTAGTCAACGTGTCTGTCGATAAATTTGAGTTACCCGTTATAGGTATTCATCGTGCGGATTTGCACAAACTTTTATGTAGTCAGGTTGCAAGTAAGTTTACTTTGGGACAAACATTTGAACGATTTGAGCAATACGGTTTTAAAATACGTGTATATATGAAATCTGGATTACACGATGAAGGTAATGCTTTAATAGGTGCCGATGGTTTAAGGTCACAAGTACGGGCAGCATTATTTGGTGAGAGTCCACCTATATACCGCAATTTTACTACATGGCGTGGTTTAACTAATTACATACCTAATCAATATCGTCCTGGTTATATTCATGAATTTCTAGGACGTGGAAAAGGGTTTGGTTTTATGATGCTGGGTAACAATCGAATGTATTGGTATGCAGCAGCTAAGACGAAACAAGGGCAGAAACATGAGTTAGAAGTAATGTTTCAAGAGTGGTTTCGCGCAATTCCAGAGTTAATAGCAGCAACCGATAAAGCAAATATTATCCAAACAGATTTATATGACCGTGTACTATCACGATCTTGGGGAACAGGAAATATTACTTTACTAGGTGATTCAGCACATCCGATGTTACCAACATTGGGACAGGGAGCATGTATGGCATTGGAAGATGCACTAGTTATTACCAAGTGCTTGCAAGAGTCAGATGATATTGTCAGAGCTTTTGAGCAGTATGAGTTACAAAGATTTTCGCGCGTTAAATCGATTGTAGAGCAGTCATTACGGTCTGGACGTATGGGTGAGCTAAAAAACCCTATTGCTGTGAAATTGCGAAATCAGTTTATGAAGTTGATGGGGTCTACGATTGCTGATAGCTTTACAAGTTTTCATTCATTTAGAGCATAAACTATTACCTGTGATTATTGGCGCCTGCTGAGGGTTTAATAGCGCTGTTTCTTGTACAAAGATATTTGAACTATTTGTAGCAGTTAGACGCCTAATTTCACGATTATTAATGGTGAAAACTTCATCTTTGGCAGAATTAGCAATTAAAGTGCCAAAAATATTTACCAACGGTTTCACGGCCGTTTGTATTCAACAACCCCATTTCGATAGCATAGCATTAATTTAGTTAACTTTTTGTGGAATAGACAAATAAGAGTCCAAATACTGGTTTACCGTATTGTTTGTCCTATCAATTAACTGACTTGCCAAGTCATCAACAGCTTTTTGACCATTTGTGAAAGACAAGTATCCAACCAAACCAACCGTGCCAAAAATTTGTAGCGCGAAAGGAATGATTAGAACCAATTGTAGAGGCAGGGCAAAGGCGCCACGGTTAATTTCATATCTATAGGTAAAGTTACTTATCATAAAAGCAAAGTTTGAATTTGCTTTAAACTTATATTTCCCGTCCAGATATTATTTAAGCGCGAGAGCTATATATGTATTACTGATGATTAACGCTATGTGAATAAAGTTTGATTTGAGCCTAATTTGTGATTTTTTTGGAAATATGAATGAATAATAGAAGTTTTGACTTAGATTAAATATATAAATATTAGTAATAGATGTAACAGATATGCCTAAGTTTCCACCCAAAGATTATATTCAATCGATATCGTTTCCGAGTGAGATAACTTTACGTCCGATTGGTGTCGTGCATTCTCCCTACAAAGAACGACACGGAACACCTCGACAGTCACAACTTCGTAATGTACCTGAAAACTATCAGCCCGCTATCGCTCAAATCGAACTTTTCCCCGATATTATACCCACGATTGCACTTAAAGATATGGAAGGGTTTGAGCGAATTTGGATAATTTCATGGTTACATCTTAACTACCACTGGAACCCAACTGTAATTTTACCGCGTGGTCCGCGAGTCCGACGTGGGACAATGGCTACACGCGCTCCTCATCGTCCTAACCCTATTGGTTTGTCGGCGCCTAAACTTCTCAAAATTGAAGGTTTAGTTTTACACGTTGAAGGAATTGATTTACTCGACCAAACGCCTGTTCTTGATATTAAACCTTATGTGCCTTACTGCGATGCGTTTCCAAATGCACGTAGTGGTTATGTTGATGACATGGAAGATGCTGCTGTACACGAAGAAGATATATTTGGCAATTTGGGGCGCCCTTAAACTCCAACTATATATTGTTGCTTTTGATACTTTTTCTCAAGTGTCACAGGTTTGACACACGAAGTACACACTATCTTCACAACCTTTAAATATATTTGCTGCAACTGCTTAATATTTTGTAATATTAACTATAGGTGTTACTCTATGGTGTTGAGTCGTATGTATTGTTTCTGATGTCAAATCGGGTATGTATTAGCTAGGCTATGACCGGGATGTTCTACGGAGCGTCGTAAAGTACATCGAATGACTGGAAATTTACGGAAAGCCAATTGATTGGGATGGAGTAATCAATGAATTTCTATGAAATATTTTCTAGGTTAAGAGGAATCTTACTGTGCCAATAAAACGCATTATTGAAGGACTGAATGAGTTTCACGATACTTATTTCGTGTCCCACCGCGAAATGTTCGAGCAGTTGTCTCAAGGTCAATCCCCAGAAGTATTATTCATAACATGTTCTGATTCTCGTATCGACCCTTGTTTAATTACCCAAAGTCAACCTGGTGAATTATTTGTAGTTCGTAATATTGGTAATATTATCCCCGCTTACGGCGCCTCGAATAGTGGAGAAGGTGCAGCTATTGAGTACGCAGTGGGTGCTTTAGGTATAAAAGATATAGTTATTTGTGGTCACTCGCACTGTGGTGCAATGCGAGGATTATTGCAAATAGGTAATCTTACTCAACAGATGCCATTAGTCTACGACTGGTTAAAAAAACATGCAGAGTCAACTCGTCGTCTAGTTTTGGACAACTATGAAGGTTGTTCGAGTGAAAAACTCCTAAAAATCGCTATTGAACAAAATGTGCTAACTCAAATTGAGAACCTGGAAACATATCCAATAATCCGCTCTAAGCTTCATGGTGGTAAAGTCACTCTCCATGCTTGGATTTATGAAATCGAGACTGGAGAGGTTTTCGCTTACGATGGCAGCATCGGTCAGTTCAAAGCTTTAGAAAATCGTCCCTTCCCTGTAATGAACCCTCTAATTTGTGCCCACGCCGAATAACTCGTACACAAAAATATATACTTAAGTCTTAAGTTAAGTACAATATTATGCTAATGGGCAAACAAAGTTATATTACCCATTGGCTATTATTTTTACAAAAATAAAATAGTATGTTCTACAATAGTAGCTACGATATTAGCTAACAATATAGAAGCAGTATATTATTATGGCGTTGAAGTCTTCTTCGATGGCAAAAAGTACAGGCTCTTTACGCCATAAGATAATAAACTTTTGCCGTTATTCCTTCGCATGGTTTACCGATACTCCAGAGCGCGCCTTAAACGATGCATATAAAGCAGCTACAATTATACGAGAAATCGAAATTGAACAATTTAACGGCAATAAAATATCTTCGGAATCTGCCAATTATTCCAATAGTGTGATGAATTACTGGCAGTCAGCCTTAAATAATAATTTAAATATTGTTAAATTTCGACTCGCTGAGTTTAGATTAAGTCGCCCATTGATAAAATTATCTAATCAAGAAATATTAGAAAAACTAAAGTATATTGACGAAATAGTGGCCAAGTATTTTCAAGATGATGAATTATTAGCATCAAGCGCAATTATTCCAGCAGACACTACAAATAATATAAATAATACAAATATTAATAACCAAGTATCACAAATTGAGCGTCAACAAGTGATTCAACCACCCATCAAAGTGCAAACGGCGCAAGATAGGGATGTTGAAAGTATGCGCGTCAAGCCTGTTTCTCAAAAAAGCGGAATTTTACCACGATCAATAGGAAGAACTTTTAATCGCCTAAAAGATGATTTTGCACCCGAAGCAGAAGAAAAATACGTACAGAATTTTAGAGTCTCACGAAGACGAACCCAAGCTTCGGTAAAATTTTTAGTAATGTTAGTAGTTATACCATTGATAACGCATTTAGTAACTAAGCAGTTTTTAGTAAGTCCAATAGTTGAGCGTACACGGGGTGAACATAACCCTAATATATTTATCAATAGCGAAATGGAAGATGAAGCACTTAATGAACTAAAAATTTATGAACGTGGGCTAAAGTTTGAAAGTTTTATATTGAAGGCACCGACTCTAACTCCAGAAAAGATAGGAGAACAAGTCAAAGAAAAAGCCATTGACATAGCAGAAGAATTTCGATATAAAAGCAACAATGCAATTAGTAACGTCTTCGCTGATATGTTCTCACTCGTTGCCTTCGCAGTCGTAGTTGCTACCAGTAAGCGCGAAATTGTAATACTAAAAGCATTTATAGATGATGTAGTTTATGGCTTAAGTGATAGTGCTAAAGCATTCTTAATTATTCTATTTACCGATATATTTGTAGGTTTCCACTCTCCCCACGGTTGGGAAGTTTTATTAGAAGGAATGGCAGAACATTTAGGTCTACCTCCTAACCGTAGTGCCATATTCCTATTTATTGCGACCTTCCCTGTTGTACTAGACACCATCTTTAAATACTGGATATTCCGTTACCTCAGTCGTCTGTCTCCTTCTGCGTTGGCAACGTTGAAAGAAATGAACGAATAATTTCAATGTGCCACAGGCATACGAACTGTGCTTATGGGCGCCATGCCTACCAGGTTTTAGGAGCTAAAATTGAAGCGTTGCAACGAGCGATAGATACCTCGCTTCTAGGTGAGCGTAGATTTAATCGAAGAAGCTGAAAAATATAAATAACGCTAACAGGAATATTGTTGCGACGGAATTACGCGAACAACAACTTTTGTCCAAAGTTCAATTTACTATCCAGGGAGATTATAAATAATTATGACTATTGAGCCAGTAGGCTTGCGCTTTTCGCTAAAATTTTAATCATGGCTAGGCTGTGTTTTGTTGATTTGTGCAAGTGTCACAATCTGTTGTCATAAAACCAGGAGATGATGAAAATGACAATTAATCATGGGATATTATTGCAGCCAGGTGACGGTGATAGTTATTCAGTAGCAGGCGATGTAATCACGTTTAAAGCTACGAGCGAACAAACAGATGGCAAATATGCAGTGTTTGAAGTAGTAGTTGCACCCCAATTAGGCCCGCCGCCACATATTCATAGTCGAGAAGATGAAGCATTTTATATTCAAGAAGGTTCGATTGAGTTTTATCTTGACAAACAAACAGTTTTAGCAACTCCCGGAACATTCTTGCATTCTCCGAAAGGTCAACTTCATAGTTTTAAAAATGTTGGTTCTGCACCAGCAAAAATGCTGATTTGGGCTACACCAGGTGGAGTAGAAAAGTTTTTTGCACAAGTCGGAACTAAAGTAGAGAATTCATCAGTTCCACCGTTACCTATAACTCAAGAAGTGATTGACCGGATATTAGCCACTGCTCCTGAATATGGAATTACCATTTTTCTTCCTGAACTTGATAATTCTCCATAAAAATGTGACTTCTAGTAGACCGAAAATTTTTAAAAGCACATTGCAATTTCCTACGGATGCTAAGTAATTGCTACCTGTAAAAGTCTAGGAAGCTGGATTGCACTTCGCATAATCGCTTTTTTGACAGGTGCCTGTAATGAGAATTTAAAAGGTATTGCTTGGTCTTAAGGTATTGTATTAAAAACAGGCGTTACACAAATATTAATATAAAAGTTTAAGTGTTTTTGCTTTTAAGTTCATCGTACTGAATAATAATCAATCTAATTGCCTCAAAAAGCGCGCGGACGATTACTGGCTCTACTTTATATTTAACAGTTAACACATCAATCCAATCATTTAAATCAACGTCGTAAGGATTTGCTATATTCATAGTTTCTACCCAAGCAGTATATATTTCTTCACCTAAATCAGGATGAAGAGTAATAGCTTCTGCTTCCGCACGCGCCCTGCTTGATACAGCGTTGATTAATCATACAAGCATCTTCTACTTTCATGAATAAAATCCGATATGGTTATATACTAAAATCGGCACTCATGGTTTACTACATATGAAGCAGTTAACCAAACAATGGCGCCTACCTATAATTAGTGCAACTTCGCTTAAAATATGCAGTTCCAAAAATTAGCGCTCTTTTGATACTTGTGTATCATTCTTTGCTAGCTATATTGACAATGTTTTGAAAGCTAAGGTAAAACCAACGTATGGCATAGAGAGAATATGCCTAATGCTGCTTAAAGCTATAATTAGTAACTTGATTCACTTGAGATTCTTAGAATAAGGTTAATTCTAAGAGTTTTGCTCCTCCTTTTAGTAATTGCTGTAGGGTGGTTTTTTTATATCAAGTAAGGCGCCTGTAATTTGATTACTAGCACTTCGTACCGCGCACGCCTACATTTTAATGTTTGGAAGTCATCTATAACCTGATAGTTTAAGTATAGGTAATTTGTGGCTGGTGGTTACAACGCAAGCAGTACATAAATATTGTCATTCGTTAATTTCTCGTGGCACGGCAACAATGGCGCCTGCATTTATATTAATGTTGCCACCATTTCCGCCACCTTGAGCAAGACCAGCAGTGCGGAAATAGAACTATTACGACGTAGCAATAGTAAATGGGAGTTAAGATTAATATTTCCGCCATCAACTGCGTTGGACTCTGCGTTGATGAAACCCCCGTTGATAAGGAAGCAAGAAAGCTGTAGTTTATATTCCTCACCTTCCAGATACACGTGCGGTAAATCTACATATTGCTGATAAACCTTTGCGTAATGCGTGTACTCAGGGTCTGGATTATTAATTATTTCCCGGCGCCTTTAATTATTTCCACTTCTCTTCCTTCTCGTCCCAGGTAGGTTTTGCCACATAAGGAGGTTTTAGTTTATCTTGCTCCATAAAAGTTGGTAAAAAGTAACTAAAATCTACCAATTCATAATTACTAACTAAAAACAGGTCGATGTTCACGAAGGTCTTGATAGTACTATAGTATTTTTAAACAAATATCTCAAGGAAAAATCAGGTTATACTGAAATTGAGATTGTTAAGGAGTATGGCAAATTAACGTTAGTAGAGTGTTATGCAGGTCAATTAAATCAGGTGTTTATGAGTATCCTCAGTAATGCTATTGATGCGCTAGAAGAACGTAATCATCAGCTAACACTTGAAGAAATTAAAGCTCAACCCAGTACAATTAGAGTTTCGACAGCAGCTAAAGAGGACACTATTATCATCAAAATTGCGGATAACGGAATTGGTATTAGTGAGGTTATAGGTTCCAAGATATTTGATCCGTTTTTCACTACAAAGGTTGTGGGCAAGGGAATGGGTTTGGGTTTAGCTATCAGCTATCAAATTATTACTTGTAAGCATAGTGGAAAGCTTTATTATAATTCTACTCCAGGACAGGGGACAGAGTTTGTTATTGAACTCCCTATCCTGCAACGATTAACTAATACCAATCTTTAAAATCTGGCTACATTGGGGGTTAGCAGAGTTAAGCTGCTACGCAGCTTGACTGTATAATAGTTTAATCAGTAACAGGTGCGATTGCCAGCTTATATAGTTATTAAAATTGGTGCCGATGGCTTACTGCAATTGGAGCAGTTAAGCAAACGATGGCGCCAACTGTCTCTTTCTATAATTAGGTGTAGTTTTATTAAAGATATGCAGCAAGCATAAGAAGCGCAAAGAAAGAAGTGATGGCTAAAGATTTGATAAATTTAAAAGAACTTGAATGACCAATACCGTGTAAATTAGGTTTCATCATTACTTCACACAACTTTAAAGTTTGCACTCATAAATACGTCAAGTGTTGTAGGTTTATGCACTGATTAGAAAAATCGGCTCGTAACTGTTCTTTGAAGATTCAGGGCGTTTCCCGGATTTCTCACAAGTGAGAAAACTCTTTAGCTTTTGCGTGTAATCTTCTTGTGTTTTAGCGCCAAACTTACTGCCAAAGCGAAATAAGTTTTCTACATTCCAAGTCATGACTTTAAATTCCGTCATGTTTTCTCCAGATATTGCTGATAGCTTGTGTTGTACTTAGCTGTAGCTCTTTTAATGTCACCCGTGTAGATTTTTACCCAGGCAAAGAAAAAATATCTACCTCTATTGCATTAGCCTGTGTTGGACGGTTGTTGGACGCAGAGTCATATACCACAAGGACAGAGTGGGCGCCGTTACCGTCTGGAGAAAGCAGAGTCATGCCCTCTGCATGGTCTTTTCCTTTATCCTCACCCTGACCAAAAGGAACATTCACAAGCTGAAGGCTTTTTGCTACATAAACGATAAATTTCGTCATGGTTCTTCACAACGATTTAGTTGGCAAATCAATAACTTCGATTAAAATGAGAGTCTTACACAAATAAGTATCAATTTTTCGATTATAAGCAAGGCTGGCGCTTCGGTTATATGATGACGATGAATGCATTAGATTTGGCTTTTACCCCGGCACTTGAGATGGCAAACTTAGTTCGTCGGCGCCAGGTATCGCCACTGGAGTTAGTAAATATATACTTAGAACGCATTGAGCGTTTAAATCCTTTGCTCGGCAGTTATTTTACAGTGACGGCAGAGCAAGCAATAGCTGATGCTGAAATTAAAACCGAAGCGTTAGTTAATGCGACTAATTTACCTCCATTTTTTGGTGTGCCAATTTCAACTAAAGACCTCAACTCAGTTGCTGGTGTACCCTGTACTTACGGCACTAAAGCATTAATAAATAACGTTCCCGAATATGATGATGTTGCTATTGCCAAGATTAAGCAAGCAGGGTTTATTATTCTTGGTAAAACTGCTACGTCTGAGTTAGGTTCATTTCCTTACACTGAACCTACGGGTTTTCCTCCTTCACGTAATCCGTGGAATCTTGAGTATACTCCTGGAGGGTCAAGTGGTGGCGCCGCTGCTGCTGTAGCTGCGGGGTTATCTCCAATTGCACAAGGTTCAGATGGAGGTGGTTCAATTCGTGGACCTGCTGCTTGCTGTGGATTATTCGGTATAAAACCATCGCGCGGTAGAGTATCACCAGGCCCTGCTGGCGATAAATTTAATGGTATTGCTACAAATGGGCCAATTGGTCGAACAGTTGCAGATGCAGCAGCACTTCTTGATGTAATGTCGGGTAATGTTGCAGGTGACCCTTATTATTTGCCAAGTCCCGAATGTTCATTTCTTGAAGCTAGTAAACAACAACCTGGTCGTTTGCGAATAGCTTTCTCTACAAAGTTTTTACCTATCGGTGAAGCAGATGCAACTTGTAAACAAGCTGTTTTGCAAACAGTTAAGTTACTCGAAGACTTGGGACACACTGTTGAAGAAAAATGTCCTGACTTTAGCGGTTTAATTGAACCATTCCAGATTATATGGCGTAACGGTGTAGCCGCAGGTGGTATTCCTCTTGAAATGCTGCAACCTGTCAACCGCTGGTTAATGTCAAAAACAGACAGCGCAGTTGATTATCTTAAAGCTGTTGCTAAGATGCAAATTGTATCGCGGCAAATTGTTAGCTTTTTCGATAACTTCGATGTTTTGTTAATGCCTGTTTTCCTACATTCTCCCATCCGCGTTGGTGAATGGTCGCATTTGAGTCCTGAAGATATCTTTGAAAATATTGTTCAGTGGGTCGCACCTTGTCCACCTGCTAATGCAACTGGACAACCTGCTATTGCAATTCCTGTTGGTTTTGATAGTAAAGGCTTACCAATGAGTGTTCAGTTTGTAGGTAAACCTGCCGCTGAATCTACTTTAATTCGTCTTGCTGCACAACTTGAAACTGCAAAACCTTGGATTAATAGGCGCCCAAATTTAGATAATATATAGGTATGTGTAGTATATGCAGTATGTGTAAGGTGGGCAATGCCCACCCTATATATTATTTCTCGATTGCATTTTGTTGTAATAATGTTTTCGGTTTTCTTCTACGTGAGTCAGATAAATTAATAAATGACTCTATCAATATCGGTATGAATAAAGTCATTACCTTTAAATAACAAAGGCTGGTTTGTAGATTCTGCCAAAGCATAGGAAAAGCAATCTCCCATATTCAGTTTAGCAGGGTGGCGCCCCTTACCATACTTCAAAAATGCTTTACTAGCTAACTGTGCCTGCTCTGCACTGAAAGGTACGATAATTATGGAAAGTGCTTCAATCAATAAATCTAAATTTTCTACACCCTGCTCACCATGCTTAGTACCTACAACTATGGATGCTTCAACATAACCTGGAGCAGAAAGTAGGCAATCTTCACTTTCGTTAATAAGTTGAATAAATATCAATTCTTCAGGCTCAGCATAAATAATTGCCATGATAGCAGAAGGGTCAATAACCATTATTCTGGAATCCCAAATTCGTTATAACCAATAATTTCATCGGGAGTTCTGCTATCAAGAATGGGTAAATTTCTAATCTCGTTACAAATACTGCGAACAGCATTAATATCAATTTTTTCCCCTTTCAGATTTTGTGAGGAAACAGGATGAAGTTGATACATAAGTTTTCCTTTTATTTCCATACCTGCAACACTTGGAGGCATTTTTAAGTATAAAACACCATTCTCGTCTACACGTCCATCTACGTCGATTTGCTGCATTGACTTATGCTCCCTCATTCAATTACCTGACTTATTTTAGTATAAATATCTTTACCGTCGCCCAATGCTTTCCCATGAACATATGTTTTATATACCTCTTTGAAAAGGGGTGCCCTGTCATTACATAAAGCCTGCTGTAAACTCATTTTTTATAGTATAATGTATTACTTAATGAAACTATATTAAGGCAACGGCTGAGAACCTTTACAATTGGCACCTTTGGGTGTGACGTCAGGGTAGTATGTAATAATGGCGCCTTCTTTTCTAACAAAGACTGTAGGAAAGGTTTTACCTGTATCGTTATCGCGAACATTGTATATACAGGCGCCTTCGTTATTACCCTGCTGTTTAAATATTTTAGTTACATCAATTAGCATTTCTTCGGCATTACTCAAATAGCCATAACCTTTGATGACATCTGTAACAGTACGATTTGGTTGTTTAATTATTACACCCATCGTATAAATGACACCTGGGACAACTTCTTGATTTTTCTGATTATTTGGGAGTCTGCCACCAATACCTTGTTGCTGCAATTGCAAGTACCTACCATAAAAATGTAAACCCCCAATATCGTTAGCATTATAGATTTCACCACAGAATATATGCTCAAAACCTTTACGCTGAAACCAAATATTCGTCAAATCTTGGAGAAAATCAGACCGACGCTTACGTCCAGGACGAATTGAACCTCCTACTGCAAACTGAATTTTTTCTAAAACATCAGGGTATTTTCGTAATAACTGCTTGAATTGATTAGGTAATACATTAGAACCGATAGGGCCACAAGCTTTTAAAACAGCTTCATCGAATGCGTTTAATTTTGGTGCTGGTGGTGAAATATCAAGCTGTTGACCTAGAGGAAAATTTAAAGGAACAGGATTATCTTCGTTATCAAAAAAAGGTATTAGTTGTTGGTTTTGTGTTTTTTGGGCAGTGCTTGGAAGTTGTACCAGTATACCAAAAGCTAGTAGTACTAATAATCCTGATTTTACCTTTAAGGTCGATAGCATATGAGTTGTTATTTAAAAACTAATATGATATTAAACCAGCATTATTAAGATTTATTTATGTAGTATAGGCGCCTAACCTAACCAATACTGCTCTTCTCTCTGCGCTAAGAGTGCCTGTGTGGTAAAACTAAATACACGTGAATGCACAGGCTTTCCGGGCTGTGCCACATAAAATCAATGGCTTAGTTTAATAAATATAGTGAATAGGGGAATACTAGCTAGTAAATAAACTTTTAGGTTAAGTCAAAAATGTTTAATAAAGGTAATATGACACTAGTGTTTTTACTGGTATTAGTATTTATCGGGTTTGGGGATAGCTTTTTGCCAAAACCGCTGAGTACAGCCAGTTATCAAACGCGAACAACGATAAATAATTTAGTTATAGGTATGTTTCCAGCATGGCGCCCAAAAACAGACCCAAATAAACGGACACAAGAAGCTATTCAACAAATGAACAAATAACAAAGTTATGAGTACAGACGCGATGTTCCTCGCGTCTGTACAGAGTTATTAATTAAAACTCCTAACTCCTAACTAAATATTAGGCTTTTTTCAACCAGCTAAACATGGCGCGTAGGTCTTTGCCTACTTCTTCAATAGGGTGTTCAGCTTCTCTGCGACGCATTGAGGTGAAACCAGCTTTACCAGATTGATTTTCCAAAACGAACTCGCGAGCAAACTGTCCGGTTTGAATTTCGGTGAGAATTTTCTTCATCTCGGCTTTTGTCTGGTCGTTAACAATACGTGGACCGCGAGTATAATCTCCGTATTCGGCAGTATTCGAGATACTATCGCGCATTGTTGCCAAACCACCTTCGACTACTAAGTCAACAATGAGTTTGACTTCGTGCAAACACTCAAAGTATGCGAGTTCAGGTTGATAACCAGCTTCTACCAAAGTTTCAAAACCAGCTTTGATTAAAGCACTCAAACCACCGCAAAGTACAGCTTGTTCACCAAATAAGTCAGTTTCGGTTTCTTCGCGGAATGTTGTTTCTAAAACTCCTGCACGTGTTCCACCTATACCCTTAGCATATGCCATTGCTCTATCGCGTGCTTGTCCACTTGCGTTTTGGTACACGGCAAACAGTGCGGGTACACCTTGTCCTTGTTCGTAGGTACGACGAACTAAATGTCCGGGGCCTTTTGGCGCCACCATGACAACATCTACATTAGATGGTGGTACAACTTGACCGAAGTGAATGTTGAACCCGTGAGCAAAAGCGATAACGTTTCCTTCGTTGAGGTTTGGTTCAATTTCTTCCTTGTAAACACTCTTTTGAACTTCATCGGGCAACAGTATCATAATAAAATCTGCTGCCGCCGCCGCATCTGAAACACTTTTAACCGTCAAACCTGCTGCTTCAGCCTTCCCTGCTGACTTACTACCCGGATACAGTCCAACAATTACATTCATGCCACTATCTTTTAAATTTAAAGCGTGAGCATGACCTTGTGAACCATAACCGATTATCGCAATCGTTTTTCCAGCTAAAAGGTCTAAATTTGCATCTGTGTCATAATACATCCGAGCCATAGGTAGCGTCTCCAGTCAGCAAGCACCTGTTTTATTGCAGACCTTAGATTCTACCGCATAACTATCACCAAAAAATATTAATCTATATTATTGCAATATTAAATTCTTCCTAAAAGCCATCCCAGGCCCAAGCTCAAGCCCGAGGCACCTGTGATAAACGCAACACAATTACTGAGTTATGCAAAAAATCACTCGCATAAACGAGTGAGCAATAAGAAATAAAACTTATCAATAACGGCTAATTAATAGAATGCTTCTATATTTTGTCGGAAGGCAATTAAAGCGTGGTTGCCTCGTTCTTCTTTTAGTGCCCCAAGAATGGTATCAGATTCTTCTAATGATACGATTGTTTTAATTTCAATATTAGTATTATAACCTGCTAAATCTGACAAGCGTCTTCCGTGCCCACCTTCACCTTGTACTTGGTTAATAGTATACCCAGTTACATCATGATTTTTAAGTAGCTTTACAATACGGTCTTTCAACACCGTTTCCGCAATAATAGTGATTAACACGGCGGGTTGAACTGGATTAATAACTAAGTCTAACATAAACAACTCCAAAAAATAAAATTTAAATACTTACCTTGCATCTGCAACGGTTCTAGCTCTATTTACTTTGAGTGTGTATCCCATCCACTCAGTACCTACTAACGCACTAATCGCTGCCATCTCTTGACTATCTGTTTCCATTTCTACAACCGCAAATCCCCTCTTCTCTCCTGTTTTCTGGTTTGTAGATACTAAAATTCTCTTAACCACTCCATACTTTAAAAAAACTTGTCTAATATCATTATCTTCCACTTCATGGGATAGATTACCAATATAAACTGACATGACATATCTCCCAAGTAAAACCAATGCTATTTAGGTAAATAATTACACTATTGTTTTACTTAGATGTTGCTGACAACAATGGTTTCATCCACATCATTAACAAATATAAAAAAACAAATTACTGTTTTTATGTACTTAATTAAATCTTATCAGTTAATTGACAAGTTAATTGTAAACTAATGTAAACATTTATTGTTTATGGGCAAGGTACTCTAAGAAACCCGGTTTCTAAGCAAAATCTTCATTTTTATTACAAAATTTCAACAAAGAAACCCGGTTTCTAAGCAAAATCTTCATTTTTATTACAAAATTTCAACAAAGAAACCCGGTTTCTAGGCAAAATCTTCATTTTTATTACAAAATTTCAACAAAGAAACCCGGTTTCTAGGATTTTAGTTAAGAAGCTGTTTCTTTATCAATTTGCTGAATTTCGGCTTCTGATAATTTAATATCACCTGCACGTGCCGAGTCTTCAATGCTAGAAACTTTACTGGCGCCTGGTATTGGTAAAATACATGGTGACTTTGAGCGCAACCAAGCTAAAACAATACCATATACCGATACGCCTTTTTGTTTGGCGAGTTTGCTGATAATAGAAATATCTTGCAAATCTGAATGACGTCTGCGACCCCCAAATGGACTCCAAGGTAAAAAAGTTAAGTTTTCTTGCTGGCAATATTCTAAAACACCATCAGACTCAGGTTGACGATACCAAGGACTGTATTGATTTTGCACTGAAATAATATCTACAACATCGCGCGCTTGTTTAATTTGTTCAACGGAAAAATTAGAAACTCCAACAAACCGAACTATACCAGCATCAACTGCTTCCCGTGCAGCTTTTAATGAATCTTCTATCGAATAATCTGGGTCGGGTGAGTGATATTGCCAAATATCAATTGGTTTACTACCACCCAACGCTTCATAACTAACGCGAATTGTTTCACGCAAATGTTCAGGGTTGCCGTTACGAGTCCAGCTTTGGTTCGGACGCATTAACCCACCTTTTGTCGCAACAACAATATTACTAGTATCACCACTGTAAGTTTGTAATGCTTTACCAATCAGTCGCTCATTATGGTGTTTATCAGATTCGTCTTTGCAATATGAGTCAGCAGTATCAATAAAAGTAATGCCTAAATCTAAAGCACGATGAATAACTTCTATTGATTGCGACTCATCCGGACGTTCGTATACTGACATTGGCATGGCACCTAACCCAATTGCACTTACGGTAATACTAGTGTTTGCTAATTGTGTCGTTTGCATAATTTCTCTTTTGATTGATTTTTCTGGATTTTAATTTGATATCTCATCAGAATCGATAAATTCTGGTAAGTCCTGATTTGTGTAGTACTCTATTACTTGTTTAAGTGGGAACTGATTGGATGATTCCGAGCGTGTTTTTATTCCTAGTGCTATTTGCACTTCGTTCCAATCTCCTACCAAGAAAGTTGGAACAGATTCGGCGGCAAATGCTTTCTCAATAATAGGCGCCGCTTCCACTGCTTTCAAATCAACAAGCTCACCAACTAAAAAAGCATTAAAATCTGGGTCATTGTCAGTAAAGTTATTTAATAAATTACTTATAATGGAAACACATCTAGAACGCGCTTCTGGATGAATTTGAGCGATACGAGTCAATGCGGATGCTGCGTCTGCACGCTCATAAGCATCGTGTGAAGAGTCTATTATATATGCTTCGAGTGGCTCAATTGCAGCAGTGCCAATGGTGGCCAACACACCAGGTAATTCTAAACTCATTCGGTCATCTTCTTCAAATGTGCCAAATAAATTAATTAATGGTTCAATAGCTTCTACCGCGTGAAGTTGCCCTAAAACTCGTACTGCATGTACTGGCGCCCAAGCTTGCAGGTTTTCATTTGTGTCTTGTATCTCGTCAGCACCAATAGATAAATCTTCATCACAAGCCATGCGTATTAGGTCAGGAACATGCTGTGAAGTAAAACCCAGTTCCCCTACATAATCTGGCATACCCTTGATTTGACTACAATCACCGTAAGTCAGCAGCTTGTTTACAGGAGACGGATAAGAAGATAATGACATATTTAATTTATTTGTAGTTTTATTTGAGTTTTTTATTGCAATTATTATACATAGCGACTTTCAGGTCGATTGAAAAGTCTTGTGACAATTATTAAAGTGGGTAAGTAAGGCACAGCCCACCATACTTTTTGTTACGCAAATCGTAACGGCAACTATCTCAAGACAGATAAAGCCACATACTAGCATTAAGGTTATTTATGTGAGGTTTGAGTATGAACAAGGGAAGTGTGGTTTTAGCTACCCTGTTGGGTGGAATTATTTTGAGTAGTTGCGCCGCTGCTAATGATGGTGCTGGTGCTGGTGGTGGAGTATCAATGTCAATGTCACAAAATTCATCGGCACTTAATCAAATAGCAGCTACAATACCACCAACTGCTGATACAGCCAATGAAGCGGCATCAATAACCAAGGCACCAGCTCCCGTAAAATCACAGTTAATTAAAAAAGCAACTATGAGTTTGGTTGTGGAGTCAATTGACAAAAGCATTAACGAAGTGACGCAAATCATTGACAAACAGCAAGGTGATTTAATCAAACTTGCTCAAAATCAACCAAAAGATGAGTTTTCGCGTTCTACTGCATCAATACAGTTGAGAGTTCCACAAACTTCGTTAGATGATACCCTTACTCAACTAGCTAAACTGGGAATTGTTAAAAACCGTAGCATCACAGCAGAAGATGTTGGGGATAGAATCGTTGATTTTCAAGCACAGTTAGTTAACTTGAGAAGAACTGAAACAAATCTTCAAAAAATTATGGATAAAGCAGGTTCGGTACGCGATACATTGAGTGTGTCGCAAGAACTGAGCAATGTTCGTGACTCTATTGAGCGAATTGGCGCCCAACTCAAGAATCTACAAAACCAAGTTAGCTATTCAACTATTTCCTTAAATTTAGAAGCAGCAGTCTCTACTAAAAATCCGCAACGTGGTTTTGGCTTGCAAGTCCAAGAAACTTGGAATAAATCAACCAACTCAGTTGGTAAATTTAGCATGGGACTATTGAAACTAGCTATTTGGCTCATGGCTTATAGTCCATATGTATTTATTCTTGCTTTTGGTATTTACGGCTTTAACCGTTGGCGCTCTGCAAAAACTGGGGTTAAGTTAGATTAGACATGGACACATTTAATTAAAGCCATTTCACCCTCGTTCATGAGTACGATACCATTTACAAATCAAGGATATCGGGTCATACGCGAACTCGGTTGCAACCTCAATGGAGGTCGTGTAACATACTTAGCGCAACGTATAAAGACTGATGAGAAAGTTGTTATTAAGGAGTTTCAGTTCGCACGCTCTAGCATTCAAAGCTGGTCTGGTTTTAAGGCATATGAACGTGAAATACAGGTGTTACAAGGGTTAAACCATCCTGGAATACCACGCTATCTCGACTCTTTTGAAACTCCATCAGGGTTTTGTATGGTGCAAGAGTACAAACATGCTCAGTCTTTGTCTGTACCACGTAGTTTTGCTTTTGATGAAATTAAGCAAATAGCTGTTTCTGTACTGTCTATCCTTATATATTTACAAAACCGTATTCCGCCTATTTTTCATCGCGACATTAAGCCAGAAAATATTTTAATTGATGATAATATCAATGTTTATTTAGTTGATTTTGGATTTGCTCGTATTGGTAGTCATGATATGGCGATGAGCAGTGTTGCGATGGGAACGCTAGGTTTTATGGCGCCAGAGCAAATTTACAACCGTCAGTTAACAAAATCTACAGATTTATATAGTTTGGGTGCGACATTAATTTGTTTATTAACAGGCGCCAAATCAGCTGCGATGCATACTTTAATTGATGAAGATGGGTGTATTGCTTTTAAACATTTAGTTCCTCAGTTGAGTTTGGGCTTTATCGAGTGGCTTTCAACGATGGTTCAACAAAAACCCAAAAACCGCTTTAAAGATGCGAATGCAGCACTTATGGCACTAAAACCACTCGATATTGTGCCCTTATGTGTTGCAAAAATTGATAAAACGGAACTTGAATTTACAGCTGGACAAATTGGTGAAAAGCTTACGCAAACGATTACCATTCTTAATAATAATCCAGAAACGACATTAGTCGCTTGGTGTGAAGTGGCGCCTCATACTAACGACGCTCCACACACACCTCATAGTCATGATTGGATTGATTTTACGCTTCGGCATTTTAACGGTGAGAAAATTCTATGTAAAGTGACAATTGATACAAGCTATTTAATGGCAGATAAAATATATTATCGCCAATTACTATTACATACAAATTCAGCCGTTGAAATTCAAACTATTGAAATAAAGATTAAAACTGCTGCGTTACCAATAATTCAATATAAACAACCATACGCATCACTTTTATTATTATTAGTGACTTCTGGGGCAATGGCGTGGACTGGTGCGGCAGTTGCGGCTGTTATTGCTGCTATATTAATGACGGTTATTGGGGCTGGTATTGTTGTTGTCGATGATATTGTATTTGGGGCTGCGGTCGCGTCTTTGGTGGGTTGCTTTTTGGGGATTGCAGCAGGGCCAATTTTTGGAACTTTTTTATCTGTAATGGTAGCGATTGAATTTTGGTGTATTACTAAAGCTGGTATAAGTCACCTACAGGGTATCAATCAGGGTATCCATCAGGGTGGCAATCAAATTACATTTACGACAAATCTTAAAAAAGGATTTAGTCAGGTAATTGGTATTGTGATGGTTGTGCTTACAGCGTTACTGGGTTCTTGTACGGGTTTAGTATTAAAGACTGGTGTCATCAACTTTTGGGTAATTTTGACAATTGCCGCAACAGGTTCTAGTTTAGCTGGAATTTTTATTTACCTACCAATTAGAAGGCGCCGACTGGTTGGCAAGTATCTCAAGTCAGAGAAACGCCGAATAAAACCGTGAAGCCAAGAACATGAGTGGTATTTAAATTGTGTAGATTCGTTCATTTTGTACTGGCGATAACGAAATGTTGGTGCATAGGGATGCCAAGATAAAAAGGAGAAGCGTATTTAACCGAGACATGCCAGAACTACGCCATTCGATTGCTCATCACTACCACGAACGAACTAAGTACGACCCCGATACTATAGCGTCCAAAAACCAGGGTTTGGATTGGTCGAAACAACCTGTACCGTTTAAAGAATATAAAATTGGTACGGTTTTTGACCTCAAACCATATATCCAAGAATCTTCATTGGATTCGGACGATAACACTGATACAAAATGGTGGCGCCGTTTATCGCGGTTGCTGTTTTGCAGCTACGGTTTAACAGCTAGAATGCCATCAATGGGGAGTGCCGTATTTTTACGCTCGGCACCAAGTGCAGGTGGTTTATACCCAGCCGAAATATACATAGTTTCACGGGGTACACCGTTATTACCTGCTGGTTTATATAACTACCAGTCACGAACTCATTCGCTGCTGCAATTTTGGGAAAATAATGTTTGGCAAACATTGCAGGAAGCTTGTTTTTGGCATCCTGCTTTGGAAAGTACACAACTTGCCATCGTCATTACTGCGGTTTTTTACCGTTCAGCTTGGCGTTATGAAGACAGAGCATACCGTCGAATTTTTCTTGATACGGGACATTTATTGGGAAATATCGAGCTATCTGCTGCGACGTGTGACTTCCGACCCCATCTAATTGGTGGTTTCGTCGATAAAGCCGTCAATGATATGCTTTATATTGACCCAGAGCAAGAAGGCGCCACCGCAGTCCTTCCGATAGCCGATTTACTTGATATTAAACAAAATTTGCCAACTGGACGTACAGCTTTACCATCAGCGACCGAAACAGAATATCCTAAAATCCCTGACGGTGAGCTTATTCAGTACATTCATACTGCTACGCAAATTTTACCAGGTACAACAGGTAAACTAAATTTACCCGAAATCAAGCAAAATAAATCTATCGAAGACAAATATAAATTTCCCTTCTGTCAAAAAATTTCAACCCTTACAACTCAAATCGACTGGGGAGATAAACTTGATAAACTCGAAGCAACAATCCTTAAACGTCGTTCCACTAGGGCATACAGCGGAGATGATTTAACATTAGATGAACTCAAATCATTACTCGATTTTACATACCAGCCCCAACATTATATAGACCAAGAATTAGATATTTCGCCAGATTACTTCGACCTGAATTTAATACAAACCTTTATTGCGACCTCTGGAGTCGAAGGACTCGAAGCAGGATGTTACTATTACGCACCCGCTTCGCAAGAATTACGACAAATTCGCTTTAAAAACTTCCGCAGAGAATTACACTTTCTCTGTTTAGGACAAGACCTTGGTCGCGATGCATCCGCTGTTATTTTCCATACAGCGGATTTAAAAGCGTCTGTATCTCAGTATGGAGATAGAGTATATCGATACCTGCATATGGATGCAGGACACTTAGGGCAAAAACTAAATCTTGCTGCTGTTCGTCTTAATATCGGTGTCAGCGGTATTGGCGGATTCTTTGATGATAAAGTCAATGAGGTTTTGGGTATCCCTCAAGATGAAGCCGTATTATACATAACTACAATAGGGCGCCCGATGTAAACACTTTCCTATGTATCTGTAGTTTCTGTAGTGTATGTAGGGTGGGCACTGCCCACCTTACGTAGTATTGGCTTATTTTAGCAATTCTTCACCACGTCGATACAATTCCCGCGCGTAGTCTGTCCACGTACCTTGTCCCCAATATCGAAAACAGCTAGTTTGGACAAGCAAGTTATAAAGTAAGGCTTTTTGGTAATCTTCGCGTTGTGTTACTGATGCGTCTTGTTCGACTAATTTGTCATATTTTTGATGGAACAATGCGCTTAGTTTATTCATTGGTTCTAGGACATTTTCATATCCCCTAACCCAACTTAAATCATTTGTCCACGAGGCGCCATCTATATGAAACTGATTATCATTTGCTTTTAATTCTTGAATGGCATTTGCTACGGTTTCGGGTGTTACACTATTCACACGCTGCCATATTTTATGTTGCTGTACAGCTTGAATTTCTGGATAATTATTAGGGTCGGCGCCTGATGCTTCGATTAATTCTAGGTATTCTGTACCATTAATTGCGACAGTTCCCGCATTGTTATTACCTGCGTCGCGGATTTCGTGATAAATTCTGAATAAATCACGGGGATATTCATTCATCATCACACCCCCATTTTCGCCATCAGCTATTTGTGTTACTAAAGACGGAATGTTTGTATTACTGACTTGCTGCTTACCACGTCCTTTTGCTTCAAAGTAAGGTTGCATTTGTGCAACTAGTTTTGTATCCGAACCTTGAGTTTTAATTAGTGCAGTGATACTAACAGTTTCACCCTGAGAATTACGCGCGGTTAATTTATTGGGAATATACTTCTGGTCATGATGTAAACTGGCGCCATCCAAACGTTCGACTGAATGCTCTTGCACCATTATCCATTTATACCCGCACTCCTTTAATGCTTTTACATACTGATATAAAGTATCTGGGTGGTTGGGTAAATGCATTTCAGGAGGAGAAAATCCTTTTACCCGCTTTAAAGCATCGTAACCAAATATGGCAGCAAAATAATGTTGCCAAGCATGAATATGCAACTTGATATCAGGAATGGGGGTAGAAGGAATAACCGCATGACTCCACATCGTACCCAACCATTCCACGTAAGGTTGATATTGCACATCGCAGGTAATGCGCTTGAGAGTATCGATAATGTCGGTGTGCTGCTGTCGCAAACCCCAAAGTAAATTACCCGAATAGTCGAGCATAATACGCGGGTTACATCCTTGGGAGATTAATTCTGGAATAAACTCACCAATGCGTTTATAACACCAAGCGAAAACACCTGCATTATGGTTGTCCCCATTATGAGGGTGTTCAAACATATTTTGCAGGTTACTAATTAATTCACCGTTAAAACCTGCGGGAATAGTGGGTTGGTGCATGTGAAGCGCGCAGGCAAACCCAGCATTGATATTTTCGAGCCGGAGATTGCTTGTATTTAAAAATACAGGCTCATTGTGGTTTGTAACTAAATGAATTTCGGATTCCCAACCGCTGATGTTTGGTAAACCAAAGCGGATATCATCGAGTCTGGGGAGGGGGGATGAAATAGTAGCAGTCATTCCATGCGTCCTGTAGAAGCTTACTTATTTTCACCTATGATTGCTGTTATACCAGAAAGTCACTAATCAAAACTTTATAAATTCACGAAACGTTTGTCACAACTTTGTCACAGCTTCACAATTATGCTGCATAGTATAACCGACAAGGAGATATATCAATGGCGCCTATATCCGAATCAATTATTCCCGATACCCTCCTCGATGAATTTAAAACTTGCACTCGGTTGAATTACAATGGCAAGCTTGAGATTGAATCATGTACAGGGCATAAGTTTTCTTTTTATCTTTGATACTAACAACTACTTGTTTTTGATCATTGCAAATTTTGGTTGTAACAGTAATTTGATTAGGATTATTCTTGATTTCATCAAAACTGCGTCCCTTATTTGATTCATCCAAGGCATCAATTGCATTAGCAAGTAAATTCATGAATACTTGATTTAATTGTCCTGGAAAACACTGAATCAAAGGTAATTTATTATAGTTTGTGACAACTTCAATTGCTGGTCGATTTTCGTCAGCTTTAAATAGAAAACTTTGCAGATTCCCGACTTCTGATACTCAGTTTTGCAACCAAAGCAGGTTACTAATGGTCAGTTTCATTAATGCATGGCATGTTGCAGGTGTCAGATCCCCGACAACTTTTACGAAGTCGGGGATATTATAACCTTTGAATGTAGCCGTTTACTCGAAAAGTTACAATGACTTTGCCTCAATCCGCGCATTCAAAATCTCAATGCCGAGTTGCAAATGGGCGCGAGTGCGGAAACTAATGTGTTACGCCCAACTCAAATGACTGGGTCGTGCCTTTAAGCGAACCTTATTGTTCTCAGCCTCGTCAATGCTTTATACTTGCTGTACACCCGGACGGCCGTTTTCCACCACAAATGAAGCACGCTTACTGATTGTACCAGACTGTGTTGTCACATTTGACATCACGAGAAAGTCCGACTGCCAGTTTGTCGGAGTCAGCACACAGCGGACATACCCCCGTTGATTGTTGAAAAACTTAATATGTGGGTTATCTGGTAAGTAGGCTTGAACCGTGGCGTTTGTGTCTGACCCATCTCCACCGGAGCTAATCGAGGTACAAACAAATTCACTCCCAACCGTAGCGGATTCTGGGTTATTAAAGTCAGCCTTGAGATCCATTGCCCAGTTAGAATGCACATCGCCAGCTAAGGAGACCGGGTTAGAGGGCTTGCGCTCTGACAAGAAACGTATCAGTCGGTCGCGGTCAGCCACATACCCATCCCACTTATCCATGCTGAAAGTTCTGCCTTCCCCAGGTGTCATATCTCTCTGAGCAATTGGCACCTGTTGAGCCAGAATGTTCCACTGAGCCTCCGAACTCTCTAAACCACGGAATAGCCAATTTTCTTGACGCTTGCCAAGAATTGTGGCATTGGTATCTAAACTCTCTAGGCAACGTTCCTTGGTACCATCTCCACAAGGCTGATCTGTACGATACTGGCGGGTATCTAGTACATGGAAGGTTGCTAATTTACCAAAGGAAAGCCGACGGAAAAGTTGCAACTCTGGTCCTCTGGGTCGCGAGGAGAATCGTAGCGGCATATGTTCATAGTAAGCCTGATAAGCAAGCGCCCGCCGCTGTAAGAAGACGGCGCGGTCTTGATCCGGTTCACTGTCAATTTCCGAGATGGCGTCCGCGTAGTTGTTCTCCACCTCGTGGTCATCCCAGGTGACGATCCAGGGAAATGCCGCATGAGCAGCTTGCAGATTGGGATCTGTTTTGTAGAGGGCGTGACGGTTACGGTAATCATCCAAAGTCACAATTTCTGAACTATTGTGCTGTCTTACACCAGTTGTTGAGATTCCTCCCTCGTAAATGTAGTCACCCACATGCACCACTAGGTCTAGGTCTTCCTGAGCCATGTATTTGTATGCCGTGAAGTACCCTTGCTGATACTGCTGGCAGGAGGCTAGAGCAAAGGTAAACTTACTTACGTCGCTACGTGGCTTAGGCGCCGTGCGAGTGCGACCAATCGGGCTTGCTTCAGTACCTGAAATGAATTGATACCAGTACCAGGTTTCGGGTTTGAGTCTATTAACCTCAACTCGAACAGAGTGAGCCAGTTCTGGGATTGCAACCTCGGTGCCTTTTGCCACAATGTTTCTCATGTTGGCATCGGTTGCTACTTGCCATTCAATTGGCACATTAACAGCTGGCATCCCACCGCCATTTAAGGGATCGGGAGCCAGACGAGTCCAGAGCACCACGCTGGTAGCAAAGGGTTCACCCGATGCCACACCAAGCGTAAAAGGATAACTCGAAAAATTGACTTGGGCGATCGCTCGTTGATGGAACTGGTTGGCGATCAAAAAACCACTTAATGCCCCAGCCCCAACGATCAGGTTGCGTCGCTTGATTGGACTGTACAAAAACCGCTCGAAATTACTGTAATCTGACATTTTTTTGCCCCTGGTAACAAGTGGATGAAAGCAGAGGAACAGGCGATCCAAGTCCAAGGAAGGCAGGGTGATGGCAGACAAATCACATAACTAATCCCCTAACCGCTAAAATCAGGCTTGAACCACGTCGCGTTTTGTGAATAACAAAAGCTCGTTGCAAATTACACTAGTAGAGGGGATATCTAACCTGTGATCCAGAACATGGATGCCACATTTTACTGCCAGAACCAAGGTGTCAACTGTTGCTTTGCCCACATCAACCTACCATTGAGACATTAATTTTTTACAAAGAAACAGTTAATATTAGCTTAATTATAAAATATGAGTAGTATTGCCACAATTTTAGCTTTTCTTTACAAGCACAGAAAAAATCAGATTTCCAATAACTGTTTGGTAGATAATTAAATCACAGATGGCAGTGAGGGGAAGACAGGGATATGCAGGCGCCAAAATACATCCTGGCATTAGACTTAGGTACAACAGGGAACCGCGCGTTCATATTCAACGCTGATGGTAATGTAGTAGGTAGTGCTTACAAAGAACTTACCCAATATTACCCACAACCGGGCTGGCTAGAACATAACCCCTCAGAAATTTGGAATGATACCTGCTGGGTAATGCAAGCTGCAATTGCAAATTCTCAAATTACTCCTGCACAAATAGCTGCTATCGGACTTACCGTCCAGCGTGAAACCTGCTTACTATGGAATAAAAGTACTGGTGAACCCCTTCACAATGCCATTGTTTGGCAAGACCGACGCACGGCGCCATTTTGTTATGAACTACAAGCACAGGGTTATACTCAAGAAATCTATGACCGTACAGGTTTGGTCATCGACGCTTATTTTTCGGCAACCAAGCTCAAATGGTTACTAGACAATATTCCAAATCTTAATATTAATAACACTCTAGGTGGCACTATTGATACATGGATATTGTGGAAATTAACTAATGGAATTCACGCTACAGACCACAGTAACGCTAGTCGAACCATGTTGATGAACTTAACGACAGGCGCCTGGGATGAAGCGTTATTGAAATTATTTCAAATACCAGTAGATATATTACCAAAAATCCAACCTAGCTTAAGTTACTTCGGTCTTACCCATACTAATATTTTAGGAGTAGAAATTCCCATCACAGCAATATTAGGCGACCAACAAGCTTCATTATTTGGTCATGGTTGTTCAAAACCAGGTTTAGTCAAATGTACTTATGGAACTGGTAGCTTTTTAGTAGCGCATACAGGCTCACAAATTATTCGCACATCGCAGCAACTTATCTCAACAATAGCTTGGACACAATCTAATTCATTGGGATATGCACTAGAAGGTAGTATGTTTACAAGCGGCGCCTGTATTCAATGGCTGCGCGATAGTCTTAAACTTATTAATAATGCTGCCCAAACAGAAACAATGGCAACGAGCGTTACAGACAGCTCTGGTGTATATTTTGTCCCAGCATTAAGCGGCTTAGGGGCGCCTCATTGGGACATGAACGCACGGGGAGCATTTTTTGGAATTACAGGTGGAACAAAACCCGAACATATGGTGCGCGCTGTTCTTGAAGCAATAGCTTATCAAGTTAAAGAAGTTGTAGAAGCAATCAATGCATCGTGTACTATACCTGTACAGAAATTAGCAGTAGATGGTGGCGCCTGTAATAATAATTTTTTAATGCAATTTCAAGCAGATATTTTGGGAATTCCAGTAGAACGTCCGGTTGTTCGTGATACAACAGTGCAAGGTGTTGCTTTTGCTGCTGGGTTAGTAATAGGTTTATGGGATAGTTACGAAGCGTTAGTGCAAAAGCGTCAAATAGACCGTGTATTTGAACCAGGTAAAGAAAGTTTGAATAATTTTGTGATATGGCAAAAAGCAGTTGAACGAGCGAAACATTGGACAGACTTGATCCCCCCAACCCCCCTTAATAAGGGGGGCTAAGATTTGTTTGTGTATGGCGCTAATATTATTATCTTGTCAACTTATCTTCTCTTGTTCCCCCCTTACTAAGGGGGGTTAGGGGGGATTCTCATAGATATTACCTTCACCACAAGTTTAATTGATTAGGTTGCTTATCAAGCTCATTCCAAAGTAAAGCTGGAACTGGTACCGCATTTTCTTCTAACAGCTTTTGAAAATGACGCGCGTTACTTGGTGAGTGTTCTTCAACAGGACAGTGAACAAAGAAGTAAATTTGTTTTCCTTGCTGTAACCAATTTTTTACTTGCGTCACCCATTCTTCCATAAATTGCTGGTTCATTTCTAACTTTGGGTGTGAAATAAACCTAATTAAACTAAACGGCGCCGTCACGCTAAACTCTACAGGTAATTGAGGTTTACGTCGCTCTGACTCTAATTGTGGGTCATCATCTCCAGTATAAATTGGGCGAGTATCTAATAATACTCTGCCTACTCCAAATCTTTCTAAAAGTGTATTTAATTCGATTTGATAAACTTCTCTAAACCATTCGCGATGACGAACTTCAACGGCTAAGGGTAATTTTGTTTGTTGCCAAGCTTCTAAAAAAACTTCTAAATCATTAATTGACTTTGGTGCATAGCTTGGTGGTAACTGTGCGAACATCGGCCCCAAACGGGCGCCTAAAAGTTGCATCCGTTCTGCAAACTCTAAAGCTTGATTAATATAAGGTTTTAGTAAGCCATTATGAGTAATATCGCGGGGTAGTTTTGGGCAAAATTTAAAACTCGGTGGTGTTTGTGCTACCCACCGAGTAACAGTTTCTTGACTTGGTACAGCGTAGAAAGTCGTATTACCTTCTACTGTAGTAAAACGTTGGCTGTATAAATTAAGAAAATCAGCATTGCGAGTACCTTCAGGATATAGTTCCCCTATCCAACCTTTATATGCCCAAACAGCGCACCCTAAGAAAAAATTCACGGCAAATTTTTGTAAATAGATTACAAAGCTTATTTATTTAATTTTAGGTTGTATCATCATGTATTGGGGGTTGGGGTGTCCCCCAACCTACATTAGAAGCGATAACCGACACCGGCTTGTAAGCTTACTGCATCAGCAGAGCTATTCTTGTATGCATCAATACCCCACTTGGTGTCACCGTAAACAACGACGTTTTTAGCAACTTCAGATTCAGCACCAAGAGTTACAACAGGAGCGTTTTTGTTTCCAAGTTGGCTGGCATAACCTTCGTTGGTTTGGAACGAGTAACCACCACCAACATAAACGTTAGTATTTTTAGCAACTGGTGCGTCGAGAGTCACCATTGGTATGAGCGCCGTTGAGTTACCACCAAATAATGCGGCGCCACGAACAGAAACTTGTGATTTGGGAATTGCGTAACGTCCTTGTACGTTACCACCAAATGTTGCTGCATCTTCTTGTTGACCACCATTGGTAACACCAGCAGAAACACCGGCGCCTACATAACTACCATTCATTCCACGTTGTTGAACTTCAACTGGTTGGGCAGAAGCAATTCCTGCTGAAACCAAAATAGACGAAAGTGCAAGTGCGGCAGTAGCAGTTAGTTTTGCGAGTCTCATATAAATTTTCCTCACCCTTGGATTCACTTAATGCTTTATACATATAGAATCTCTTTTTTTATAAAACTTAACCTCACACAAGGCGGTCATTCGAGCAGGTGAATCTACTTTCACCCAGTTAGGTGAAGGTGATTTATATATTGTTAGTTAAAATAGATTAAAAGATATTTTAAATATTATTGAAAAATTACAGTAGAGACTAGAAACCCGGTTTCTTCGTTGAGATATTGTAATAAAAAAGACGATTTTGCGTAGAAACCGGGTTTCTTTGGTGAAATTAAGGCTCTATAGAAGTCGAATCAGCAGGGCAAGTAATTTTATTTGTACTTAAAGATAATATTGGCATTGCTGACTGTTTTGTTGTTGGTTTGGTTCTTTGGCAAATACCACTAACTGTTATTGCTTCACCGTTAACATTTGCCACAAAAACGGCGCCTATATAGCTTGGCAAATCAGGTTGTTTAGGAGTAGCAGTTACAAATACGCGCTGTGGTCTTCCTTGTGGCTGTTGTATTTGGTAACTATATCCAGCTTCATCAGATAACATACCTAATTCTAAATCTTTCAAATTGGTGCTAAATTTAGATTGTTCTAAGAAATATGCCTGTTGCACGCGGTTAATTGCGGTTACATACATTTGAGCTTTTGGCACTTCCTTGGTCGTTGAGCCTGAATCTGATATTAACTCTACACCTTCAGGTAATGTTGTTGAGTCTGAAACTTTTGTAAAGATTGTGCCGTTTTTAAATTGAGGTGGTCTTGGTGTACCTGGGTTAGTACCTTCTAACTGCATCCGCATTTTTCCATCAGCAGTATATTCAAAAATCGTTTCCACAGGTTTATTCGTTCTTGGTAGAAAAATATCAAGATGCATCGGTTTCGGCGCCGAGCTTATCTTATATCTTAATTCTGTCGCAGTGCGTGGAACATTCGGAACTGGCGACGACATAATAAAAAGTTTATTACCAGGGGCAAAAATAAAAGTTAAAGAGATGCCATCCTGATTCATTTCCCATGACCCTAAATGCTTTTGGTTGAGAGTAGTGGCGCCTGGGGCTGGTGTAGTTTGCGCGTATGATGGAATTACGAAATTTGGAGCAATCATGCTTGTGCTGCATAATGTCAGCAGTAAAGCAACAGAAGATAATTGACGCATGTACTTTAATACCTAAAACTGTTTGTGAACGAGAGTATTTAAATACTGAGTAAAATTATTTACCTTAATATGGAAACACCTACAAACCGTTCTATCATAACCTCACCAAACACAAAAGCGCATATTTTAGACAACGATGCGGTAGCTGCATGGATATTTCTGGCGCCTGCGTTGATATTGCTAGGGTTATTTATTATTTATCCCATCGTATATTTATTCTTTTTGAGCTTCACCGCAGGCAGTTTTACATCGCGCGGTACTTACTGGGTAGGTTTAAGAAATTACTTGCGTCTAGCACTCAACCCAGATTTTTGGCAAGTCATAGGTAACACCCTTTATTTCACCATTGCCACCGTCATACCAAGCTTAATTATTCCCTTGGGACTTGCAGCACTACTCAACCGCAGTATGGCACTACGGGGAGTTTTACGAACAACTTATTTTTTACCCTCAATAGTCTCACTAGTTGCCGCAGGTTTAGGTTTTCGTTGGTTATTTCAAAATGATGGGCCAGTTAATGCTTTCTTGAGTAATTTTGGTATCGCACCAATATCTTGGTTAGGAGATACCTTTTGGGCAATGCCAGTATTAATTATTTTAAGCATATGGAAACAACTAGGCTTTAACATGGTAGTCTTCCTAGCTGGACTACAAACAATTCCACCCAGTCGTTACGAAGCCGCCGAACTTGATGGTGCCAACGCATGGCAACAATTTTGGCACGTCACACTACCAGGTTTGCGACCAACATTAATTTTCGTCATCATCACCACAGTTATATTTACCCTGCGAAGTTTTGAACAAGTATATGTAATGACAGGTGGTGGTCCCCTCAACTCCACAAACCTACTCGTTTTTTACATCTACCAAGAAGCATTTGCTCAATTTGACTTTGGTTACGCTGCTGCTGCCGCAACCGTATTACTAGGAATCACCTTAGTACTAGTATATTTACAGCTAAGAACCTGGACAGAAGAATAAAAAATTCTTCCTCTTGTGGAGCAGGCATCCCTGCCTGCCTCTTAATATTTATATATTGGCACGGGCAAGGATGCCCATCCCACAAGAATATAAGAGTAATTTCACATTTTTATAGAACAATAAAAAAATTAATTAATGATTCGACAAGCAAAACTAGAAGATGCACAACCATTGAGTACTCTACTAAAACAACTAAGATACTCCTCAGACTTAACCCAACTGGAACAAGCCTTAATTAAAAACAATGGCGCCAAGTCCTCTAATATTTACGTGTACTAACTATCAGAGCAAATAGTCGGATTTGTCTCAGTAATTCAATTTTTTTACTTCCCAACAATGGAAAATATCATCCGTTTATTTTTTCTAGCTTTTAAAAGATTGTCAGTTATAGTATATATAATAATCAAAGGCACGAAGGACGTTCATACTTATGACAATAGCGGCGCCTACAACTTTAGAAGAGTTTCTCAAACTGCCAGAAACAAAACCAGCATCAGAGTTCATTGAAGGTCGCATTTATCAAAAACCTATGCCCCAAGGTAAACATTCGCGTTTACAATTAAAGTTTTGTAACGCGGTTAATCAAATTGCAGAGGCGCCAAAAATAGCTCTAGCATTTCCACAAATTAGCTGCACATTTGGGAATCGTTCTATTGTACCTGATGCCGCTGTATTTGTTTGGGAAAGAATTGCTTTTGACGCAGATGGCGAAGTTCCTAATACCTTTAATATTTTTCCTGACTGGACAGTAGAAGTTCTTTCCCCCGAACAAAGAACAACTAAAGTAATTAGTAATATTTTACATTGTCTGAAATACGGTTGTCAGTTAGGGTGGTTAATAGACCCAGATGAACGATTAATTTTGGGCTTTACTCCAGGACAAGAACCTGTAGAGTATACTGGTAGCGATTGTTTACCTGTACCACAATTTTTAAAACTTAATTTAACAGTTGACCAAGTATTTGGATGGTTAAAAGTTGTTTAGGAATATCATATGTCTCAATTAACGCAAATTCTTAATCTAATAGAGTCGTGGGTGCATTCGTATAACTCAGATGAACTTAGATGGGTTAAGATGCGTCCAGGACTGACAATTGGGCAAATAGAGGATTTCTGGCGCCAGAACGCGATAAATAACAGACCGTTTGTTGGGTACTTAGCGCAGCGTAACCCAACATCTTCACGTAGTGACTAGGCATAAGATAAGCAAATGTGTAACAATAAAAAGGGTATTTCAGCAATAAAAGTAGAGATATTTTAAGCTGTAAGTAATTACAACTAATAAGGTATGAACCGTTTTTTACTTCCTGTAATAATTGAAAAAGATGAGGAAGGCTACTTTGCTTCGTGTCCAACATTACAAGGTTGTTACACACAAGGCGATTCCTACGAAGAGGCTTTAGAAAATATTCGAGATGCAATTCTCCTTCATATTGAAGACAGAATAGCAAGTGGCGAAGAAATTCCCAGTTTCTCAAACATGAGCTTGACAACCGTGGAGGTGCAAGTTTGAGTTCTCGCTTACCCAGAGTTTCAGCTACCGAAGTTATTAAGGTTTTGGAAGGGATAGGTTTTACTTTATCTCGCCAGAGCGGAAGTCATAAAATTTATCATAATGAAGAAGGTAGAAGAGTAACTGTACCCTATCATGGCGCTACGATACTTAGACTGAAAACACTCAAGAGTATTCTTAACGATGCGGGTTTAACCGTTGAAGAATTTATCGAATTGCTAAGAAGTACTTAAAAAAGTAGCTCATATAATGTTAACAAGAAAGAAAATAGATGATTAAATAGTAAAAACTAACTATTTGCTTGCGTTTTTTTAAAGTGGTCGCTGTGTTGGTACACCTACAGCGCGCGGATATTTTGCTGGTGTTTGTGAGACTTTCCGTAAATAGATACAGTGACGAATACTATTAGTTAATGGTGTTGTAAATTCTTCTATGTTTTCAATTACACCGCCTAGTTCTTCAACTGCATTTTCTAAAGCAACGTTTTCAGTAGGCGCCCAAGTTCCGCGATAAATAACAGCCAAGCCATTTTGTTTGAGCAATGGCAAAGCATACTCAGCGCAAACTGTCGCAGTCGCAACTGCCCGAATTAAAGCAACATTATACTTTTCACGATAAGTTCGTAGTTGACCAATTTCTTCTGCTCTACCGACAATTGTTTTAACGTTAGTTAGATTTAATTCTGCTGAGGTTTTTTCAAGAAAAGTAATCTTTTTTTGCGTTGAGTCAAGTAAATCAACTGTACAATTAGCTACTGACATTGCAGTAGGAATACCAGGAAATCCGGCGCCTGTACCTATATCAATTACAGCTAACTTCTTATTTGCTCCTAAAAACTGTTTAATTCCCCGTAAAGAATCCCATAAATGTTTTTCCCAAAATTCTTGTGGGTCAGTAATACGGGTAAGGTTAAGTTGTTTATTACCGATAACAATTAATTCATACAACTGCTGAAACAGTGATTGTTGTTGAGCGTCAGGTTGCCAACCAAGGGTTTGCTGCCAAATATCAGTCATTTCTGGCAATTTAGGCAAAGTTAAGTCATCCACAAGCTAAAAATAAACGAGAAGTAACGCACTTCTATCAGATAAAGTAAAGTAGGGTGCGACTAGCCAATCTTACCATCTAAGGTAGTGAGCAATACTTTATTAAATGTGATGGCGCCTGGATAAATAATCGAGGACAGGTACATCTTACTCAACTTGCTTCAATTTAGGTCGCAAAATAGCTTTTACCCCACTTTCTGGATTTGCAAGCTCCTGAAAATGCTCCAGTGTATCGATAGTTAGTACTTACGCTAACAATAAAACTTGTGTGTTTAGACCTTTGTTATCTAACTACATCGACAATAGGGCTTGATTCTGAGTAACATATAAGTTACCATAGCGTATAGATATGAAAGTTCAAGAATATATCAGGGAAGATAGTTCAAACCCTTATCAAGAGTGGTTTGATAGCTTAGATGCTACAGCCGCAGCCAAAGTAGCAGTTGCCAGGTCTCGTCTAGAATCAGGTAATATGTCAAACGTTAAATGGTTTGATGGAATTGGCGAATACAAAATTGATTGGGGACCAGGGTATCGAATTTACTTTGTTCAAGACGGTAAGGAACTGATAATTTTATTTGGTGGTGGAATAAAGAAAAGTCAGCAATCTGATATTGAACAAGCCAAAGAATTTTATCAGGAGTACAAAAAGCAAAAGAAAAAAGTTAGTGAAGAACAAGAAAAAGAAACTAAGGAAAAAAATAAAAAGGATAAGTAGTGAATATGACATTAACAAGAGATTCCATAGAAACAGTGAATGCACGACTTCAAAGAGATTCCGCATTTGCAACAGCATTATTAAATGAAGCGATTTTATTATTTTTAAATGGTGAGCCAGAAACCGCGCGGCTTATACTAAGAGATATTGTAAACGCAACTGTAGGCTTTGAAGAGCTTGCTAGCCAAACATCTAAACCCAGCAAAAGCCTTCATCGGATGTTATCGGCAAAAGGTAATCCCACTATGGATAATTTGACTAGTATTATAAATGTTCTTCGTAAAAATCTGAATGTAGACATTCAAGTTAATACCGTTTCCTGTGCCTAATAATTTTGGTACATATCGCATTCCTACATGATTTATCAAAATGCCTAAATTTAGAGACGCTCCTGTACCAGAGCGTCTCTACAATGCGCTATGTAAACACAAATGATTTTTGACTTCTATAGTCGGCGCCTTTTGTTAGCTAACTGTATCAGCATTTATAGATAATTGGATAATAACTTTTTTTAATAAATATTTTTACTATGGTCTGATTTTTCACTTTGAGGCTATGTTGCAATTTCATTATCAACTTCTTCGAGTGATAAAACGGGCAAGTCGAATGCTTCTCTAAACCATTCAACTAACTGCATTAGTTCTTGAACAGAAGTGCCGACTACAGCTACTGGAGCTTTACTATAGTTAATAATTTTTTTATCTCTATTATAAAATACTTCTCGAATTGAGTAACGTCCTTGGTTATCACGGAAAACACGATATGTCCAACTCATGATTACTATCCTTCTTGTCCACGAAATAAAACTATATTATTTGGCTTTTCTCCAATCCTTTCAATACTAACAATTTCTACTTGTTCGTCTACATTATAAAAAACTCGAAAAATTCCAATCCGCAGATAAGTCTTTGGTGCGTGATGCCAGATAGATTATATAGTACCTTGATGGATTGTCGTAGGCATCACACACCCTACGATGTTTTTACTGCTGTGTTGGGTTACTATTGCCTCCACCCAACCTACAATGCTTTTACTGTTAGGACGTGGGGTGGTGTAGAGTCTGGTGGATAAATTAAGTCTACTTGTACCTGGCGCCTACTATTTGCTGGCATTGTTATTTTTACCAATGGTTCTATAATTTGTGCGGTTCGGTGCCATAAGTGTACGTAGCGGGTTAGTTGTTTGCCTTGGTCGTCGGTATATTTGACTCGGACTGTTCCTCTAAAGAATGGAAAGTCTAATGAGGGTTTGCGGAAGCGTAAGTTACCTTGAGATAATTTGTCTTCTTTTAATGGTGTTTCTAAGGTGATACCTACTGTTTGTGTTTTATTGGTATTGTTGTGTAATGGCAAGTTGAGCTTATATTCAATTCCATAATTACCGTGTGCTTCGTATGCAGTGTCTGGGTAACGCACTAACATTTTTGCTGTCTGGTTTTGTTCGGTACCTAAGCGACCTCCTCGCAATGTGACTAAACCGTAAGAAATGCTTTTTCCTGGTTGGGGTATTTTTAGGAGTGTGGAGTTTTTATCAGTGAGTGTTGCTTGCCATTGTGAACCTTCTGATACTCCTGCTACACGTCCATATATTAATTGTCCACCTGTTGCATCGGGAGGTGTTGGAATTTTGTCACGTGGCCCTGCAAAGTTTCCAGTGTTTAGTAAATTTTGCCATTCTGTAAGATTAGGCGCCCGTTCGCTGCCATCATTATTTTTACGAGCGAACATTGCCATGCTAGCGGCGTATATTTTGCCACTGCTTTGTAGACGCATAAAGCTAGAGCGTCCATTTACTGGTTTTTCTAGTCCACGCACTGGTATAGAACCATTTATTAACATTCGATATGAACGTGGTGGAATTACTAGTTTTGCCGGAAATTGTTTTTGCCGAACTCCACGCAATACATCCGCAACTGCTCTGGCGCCTGGGCCTGAATAAGTTTTGCCGTCGTTGTTTTCAATATATGGAGGTAAAGTTACAAACGGCGCTTCTGCCATTAAATAACTTGCTGCTTGCAGTACATTAACGGTTACTGGTTTGCTGCTAGGGTTATGTAATATTACTCCTATATACAGCGTTTGTAGGTCTTTGGGAGTGTGGGTATAGTGATGCGCGAATAAATCAAAGCGTCCTTGAAATGGATAGTTAAGATGTGCTGCTGGGGTTGTTTTACCAGTATTTGGGAATGTGGAGAGTAATATTCCTTCCTTTTTTATCCATTCGGGGCTGTTACTGTTGAAGACGGGAATTGTATCAAGTTTGCCAGGTAACGCGCGTACTTCTCCTATTTGTAAAACTTCTTGTGGTGCTGGTTTAGTAGGTGTTTGGGCAATTATTGTATTTGTTGTGGTCGCGTGCGCGCATCCAAAGCTAGAAAATATGGGAAATACAGATAAGAGTATTAATATTGGTTTAAATAGTTGTAGCTTATGTAAGCGATTCGACATGAGTAGTTATTATTAAGGAATTATAGGTATAAAAGATGACTATTTAGACCGATAAGTTCCTTGGGTTTAGATTTACTCCTAGCATGTACACACATCTTTGCAATCCCCCCAACCCCCCTTGATAAGGGGGGCTTTAAGCACTCTTGTTCCCCCCTTATTAAGGGGGGTTAGGGGGGATCAACATTTACAAATATTCTAAGAATTGTTCGGGTACTAGTCTTAATTCTCCAGATTTACAGCGATTAATATCAACCCAGACAGCTACTTTTTTACGTTCTCCTTCGGTAAATTCTTGACGTTGAAGCTCGTAATATTTGGGGTCAACAAAATCACATTCGTATAGCTGGATAATTTCATGACCTGGTTTACCGTTGAAGGTAAATAGATTTTCTAAACATCCGACGTAGCGAATATTTTGTAACTCGGCTTGAATTTCTTCTTGAAATTCGCGCTTTAATGCCTCTAAACTAGTTTCGCCAAAATCAACGCCTCCACCCATTGCACGATAAAATGTATTTTGTTTTACAGGGTCATAGCCTTCGGAAACAAATACTTGGTTGGAGCCGTTGCGGATTAAACCGAGAGCGATGAGCCTAATTTCACCTTCTTTATACATTGTTTTGAGATACCAAAATATAAGTTAATTATCATATATGAAATAAGGGCGGCTTTCGCTGTCTTCGACTGGCCAATCTGAATTTTCTCCACCTATGTATAATTCTTCAATAACTACGTATTCTTCACTGATTTGGGCAAGGGCGTTGATAATAACATCTAGTGCAATAGCATCACTAGTACCTAAATCAAACCAACAGCGTCCCCATTGTCCTTCGTACTCAAATTCACCCATGTTATGCATGAGCGCTTTTAAGCTTTTATCGTAAGCGTCTTGGTCATAGCTCATATAGCTCAGTTCTAAACCAGTATCCTGAACCTGAAGATTCTCAGCGTTGAAGGCGCCTAATTTACCTAAATAAAACCAAGAACTAAAAGCCTCTTCAACAAATTCTTTCTCACGTTGTGATGGTACGGTACTAAATTTAAACCAAATCCAAATATCAAAAGGGTTAAACTCACGGAACTGTACAAGCATAAAAGGAAGGGGGAAAGAAGAGAGTCACAATATAATATACTTCCTTCCTTACCTTGCTTATCTTATTTCCCTAAATTAGCTACACTACTATCGGCGTTACGTCGTTCGCGCTCTATCTGCTTAACCAACCCAGACGGAAGCTGAGATTTTCTGCTTAAAGCTTTATCGAAGATGCTTACAGCTTCGCGCATCATAGTCGGGTTTTTGTCTTTGTTGGCTTTCGCGCGTAAAATCTGTGCCTTCAAATATTGTACTTCTGGATTATCTGGTGTACCCTTCAATGCTCTGTCGGCATATTGAAGCCCTTTATCGTACTGCTTTAAGTCGCGGTAAGCAATGGCAATACCTCTATCTGCCAGATATTGAGGACCTGCATTTTTTTCTAAACGCTGGATAGCTTGGGATGGGTCGGCGAATGGTAAGTTGACGGCTAACATCAAGTCCATGTAACCCTTCAATAAATTCAACTCTGGGTCTTGCGGTGATATTTTTTCTGCTTTATCTAAAAGATCATAGACTTTCCGCAGTCTACTCAAAGCAGCAGGCGCCCCCGAAACTGTTCCCTGACGAGTTAAAATAACTGCTCCTCCCAAAAACTCTCCAACTGCTGCGTATAAATTACCACGCAGTGCATCGGTAGGAATTAACCTTTGGGCAGTTTCCAAGGTTTTCTGACTGTAAGTATCAAGCCCAGCAATATCGTTATTTGTATATGCCAGCGAAGCTTTCATCGCATACGCGAGGGGTTCCGAACGCTCCTCCGCTATTGCTTTTTGCAAAAAACGGTCGGCAGCTTGGTAATCTCCCTGTAAAAAAATTGCTTTAAATGCGGCTTCTGTGTTGTTGCCGATGTTACGCGGTTGAGTCGTTCGGAATGGATCGGCAGCAAAGGCGCCTAGTGTGCTGCTAAGTGTAACAAATACCGCCAATCCTGCACTTGCGAGTTTTGTTAAATTAAAAGTGTGGATTGATGGATAACAAAACCGTTTGTCCATAAACTTCCTCAGTGATTATACTATTGTAGCTGTTTTATGTGTTACTTATAATCGCAATAACTATCCCCTATTGCCAGCGCACAGGTTGCGTTTGTTGCTCCTACAGTAGCTGACATTGGTGATTTTTTTAGGTTCCCAAGTAGGGTGCGTGACGCCACCAGAATGTTAGCTTCGTTTCTGAATTGTTGGTAGCGTCACGCACCCTACTATTTAATGCGAAGTTTGCCACAATAGAGATGTAACTGGTATGAAGTATGAATCATCACCAATCCCAACTATAAGAATTTTTCCATGAATCAGGGAATCTTTCGGAACTTTATCTTTGTTCGTAGTGTAGTTAATAAGTAAGTTGCTGCCTTTTTTTGGTAATCTTAACAAATGCTCTATCTCAGAAACCTGACCTATCATCCCACGGCTTGCCCAGACCCAATTCTCAAATCTGTTAACCTAGACCTAGAATCTCAAAAGCTGGGTCTAATTATTGGGCCAAGCGGTTCTGGTAAAAGTACAATGCTCGAAATTTTATCAGGACTCGCCGAACCAACTTCCGGAAAAATGTTTTGGCGCGAACAAGAACTTGTCCCAGAACAGATGCAGCAACTAGCTGGATTAGTATTTCAGTTCCCAGAACGTCACTTTTGTGGTGGGACAATTTTAGAGGAATTGCGGTTAGGACATCCAGAGATAGGTACCGACAGAGTTAGAGAAGCACTTGCCGAAGTTGGACTAGACCATTTATCGTTATCGACCAAACCACATGCTTTGAGTGGAGGTCAACAAAGGCGCCTAGCACTAGCAGTACAATTAATTCGCCAGCCACATATATTATTGTTAGACGAACCTACCGCTGGTTTAGATTGGTCAATGCGGCGCCAGTTAGTAAACCTACTCGCCAAATTAAAACAGCACTGGACACTATTAGTAGTCACACACGATGCTGGTGACATGCTAGAAATAGCAGATTATTGCTGGAATATCAGCCACGGAGAATTAAAATCCATTGACCCCATCGCCCTAGAAGCAAAAACCAAACACCCGTTGCCAGCCGTAGGGGCGGGTTAACCAAAATCTTCTACTAACATCAAAATATAACTAAACCCGCCCCACCAAACGGACGGGTAATTTAATTTGCCAAACAAACAATACAAATTCGCCATAGTCAGGCGCCCAAGCAATCCATCTTGATTAATAAATATAACTTTACGTTGCGTTGCAGCCCTTACTCCAGTGGTATACGTGGGGCGGTACACTGGCAAAGAGATAATATTCTTTAATTAAATTAAGATATGTCAAGGACTTCTATGCCCTCAGTGCGTGAGCAACAACACCCACTTATTCGTCAATTAGCTGATTGTATCGAAGAGGTTTGGCAATATAAGCTCGATTTATCGCCTTATACTTTGCCCCCAGAGCTAGGATATGTTGAAGGTAAACTAGAGGGTGAGAAATTGGTGATTGAAAATCGCTGCTATCAAACACCTCAATTTCGGAAAATTCATCTGGAACTAGCCCGCGTAGGAAACATGCTTGACATTTTACATTGCGTGATGTTTCCTCGCCCTGAGTATAATTTACCAATGTTTGGTTGTGACTTAGTTGGTGGTAGAGGACAAATAAGCGCTGCAATTGTAGACTTGTCACCAGTTAATTCACGCACTTTACCAGAAGCTTATACTTCTGCACTATCATCACTCGAACCTCCAAACTTTTCAAACCCGCGCGAGTTACCCCAATGGGGCGATATATTTTCTGAGTTTTGCACTTTTGTACGTCCCTCTGGTGACGAAGAAGAGGAAAAATTTGTATCGCTTGTTCGAGACTTTTTGAACATACACTGTCACTTGGCCGTCAACTCTGAACCTGTCTCACCACAGCAAGCAACAGAAATTCTAGCTGGACAGCGTAATTATTGTACTAAGCAACAGCAAAACGATAAAACCCGTCGAGTTTTGGAAAAAGCTTTTGGTTCTGATTGGGCTGACCATTATATGACTACGGTTCTGTTTGACTTACCAAATTAAAACATAGAAACCTAAGAAACCGGGTTTCTAGGCAAAATCGTCATTTTTTTACAAGATTTTGATGAAGAAACCCGGTTTCTGTTTTATTTGCAACATTATTATTGTATTAATTGTTATTAGGTGTTTTTAGAAAGTAAATTTAATCAAAACAGCAATATATTTTACATTATAATCAGTGTTTATCCAATCTTTAAATAAAACGAATAAAATAAATCGAAATCTTGATAATAGATATATAATGGCAAACAACAGTTAGCTCTACATCAAGAAACCGGGTTTCTACGGTAGATTGTTGTTTTTATTACCAGACATCAACGAAGAAACCAAGAAACCGCGTTTCTACGCAAGATTGTTGTTTTTATTACCAGACATTAATCAAGAAACCCGATTTCTTAAAATTTAATTTTTATTCAATCTATTATTCAATAACTATGTCATTTAAACCATAAGGTTAGCAATGAGCATATTCTATTTTGAGAGATGATTAAAATTAAAAATAAATCATTCTAAAGGTAAGTTATTATTATGATATTTGTCTCTTAATGTACAGCTATTAATTAACATTTAACTGAGAATAAACATTGCTCAATCAAAATAATTCCATCAGCAAGTAAACAATATAAATAATCTCGAAACCTCTATACACCTCATATTAACTACCAATTACTAAAAGAGCGAATCATGTCAAGATGGACAGAAGAGTCAGGGACAGAAAGACCTAGAGAACGACGGGAGTATACATGGGGACTTGCTGTGATTGTACCTTTACTACTTACAGCAGGAGTATTAACAGTTGCAAAATGGCAGGAACTTCAAAGCCTCAACAACGCGGCGCCTATTAACAGACCAGTTGCTAACAGCGTTAATGCTGTAGGACGGTTGGAACCGCGCGGTGAAGTGATTAGAGTATCTGCTCCCACTTCTGGAATACAAACCTCAACTCGAGTAGACCAAATTTTAGTCAGGGAGGGAGAAAGAGTTAAAAAAGACCAAGTACTTGCTGTTTTGGATAACTTTAAGAGTAACCAAGCTTCCCTAGAAGAAGCCAAAGCAAAGCTACTTGAAACTCGTGCCAATTTAGGAAGTGTAAAATCAGGTTCACCTAGAGAACTGCAAGCGCAAAATGCGGTAATCAATCGTTTGCAAGCTCAGTTACGAGGAGAAAGCGAAGCTCAACAAGCTGCTGTTAACCGTTTACAGGCGCAGTTGCAAGGAGAACGTATAGCTAGTCAAGCAACTGTAGATAGAATTGCAGCAGAATTGCGTGGGCAAACAGATAGTTTGACTGCCACTGTCGCACGTACCCAAGCTGAACAGCGTAACGCTGAAGTTGATTTTGAACGATATGACACTTTATTCCGCGAAGGCGCCATATCAGCACAGGAACGCGACAGAAGAAGATTAGCTGCACAAACAAGTTCTTCACAAGTTACTGAAAGTCAAGCACAGCGTCGTCAAGCAATTGCGACTTTACAACAGCAACTAGCTGAAGCGCGCGCAAATCAGATCAAAACAGTTGCAACATTACAACAGCAAATTACTGAAGCAAGAGTGAATCGTGATAAAACTATTGCGACCTTACAAAAGCAAATCGAAGAAGAAAGGTCTAGATTTAGCAAACTCCGCGATGTCGGTCCAAGTAACGTTCAAATTGCTCAAGCTCAAGTCAGTAGTGCAATTGCCAATCAGCGCAAAGCCGAAAACGAACTTAGTCAAAGCTACGTTAAGGCGCCTATTTCTGGGGAAATTCTCAAAATTCACACAAAACCCGGAGAAGTTATGACTTCAAACGGGATAGCAGAAATTGGACGTACTGATGAAATGTTAGTTGTCGCTGAAATACCAGAAGACAATATTGGTAAAGTTCGACTCGGACAAAAAGCAACAATTAGTAGCGAGAACGGCGCCTTCAACGGACAGCTACAAGGTACTGTTACTGAAATTGGTCGAAAAGTTGGTAAAAGAGACGTACTCAACACAGACCCAGCAGCAGATATTGACGCTAGAGTTGTTGAAGTCAAAATTTCCTTACCCCGTGAAGATAGCGGACGAGTATCTGGTCTAACATTTGCAAAAGTTCTTGTTGAAATTGGAATTTAAAGAGTCAAAATGTTGCGTAAAATCCCTTTAGCTTGGTTACAACTTACTCGTGAGCGAACTCGTCTTTTGATAGCACTTGCGGGAATTGCGTTTGCGGACATTTTAATATTTATGCAGCTTGGTTTTCAGGACTCTTTGTATTATAGTAACGTTCGCTTTCACGCCAGCTTACAGGGAGATGTTGTATTAATTAGTAATCAATCGAGTTCTTTAATCTCGATGAAAAATTTTTCGCAGCGTCGTTTATATCAAGCTTTAAATTTCAAAGAAGTCGAATCGGTTCATCCTATTTATTTAGATTTTACTAGTTTTAGGAATCCTGTAACTGGTTTCCCTCGTAATATATTTGTCATGGGAACTAACCCGCAATCGAATATATTTGATATTCCTGGGGTTGCTGAAAATGTTGATAAACTAAATTTACCTGATGTGATTTTATATGACCGTGCGTCACGCTCGGAATTTGGACCCATTGCTCAAAAATTTGATGCGGGTGAAACTGTTACAGCAGAAGTCAGATTACGACGTATCCGAGTTGTAGGGTTATTTACGTTAGGCGCCTCGTTTGGTGCAGATGGAAATATTATTACTAGTGATATTAATTTCTTAAGGATTTTTAACAATCATCAACAAGGTTTAATCGAAGTTGGATTAATTAAATTAAAACCCGGTGCCGATGCCAATGTTTTTGCTCAAAAATTAAGAAAATATCTAACCCAAGAAGTCAATGTCATGACAAAACAACAGTATATTGACTTTGAGCGTAACTATTGGGCAAGTAATACAGCTATTGGCTTTATCTTTACACTCGGCGCCATTATGGGCTTTATAGTAGGAATCGTGATTGTTTATCAAATTCTTTATACTGAGGTTAATGACCATTTATCTGAGTACGCGACATTAAAAGCGATTGGTTATACCCATAAATATTTACTTAGAGTAATTTTACAAGAATCTTTACTTTTAGCTGTTCTAGGTTACTTTCCTGGACTATTTGTAACTCTATTTTTATATCAAAAAGCACGCGAGGCTACTTTGCTACCTGTGTTTATGACTTTTACTCGTGCTGTCATAGTATTAGTTTTAACAATTATTATGTGTTATATTTCCGGTGTTATAGCTGTTAAAAAACTAAATGCCGCTGACCCTGCTGATATTTTTTAATTGATTAGGAATCATTAATATTGTTGCAAATAATGCAAAACCAACGCCAATAAAGAGTAAAAATCTTAATCATGACTTAGAAACCGGGTTTCTTCGTTGAGATATTGTAATAATAACGACGATTTTGCATCGAAACCCGGTTTGTTTACGTAATACTCGCTTCAGTTGTCACAGTTTTCCAATATTATTTATGACCAGAACAGAGCCAGTAATTTCCATAAAACATCTTAACCATTATTACGGCAAAGGCACCTTAAAAAGACAAATATTATTCGATATTAATTTTGATGTTTATCCTGGAGAAATAGTAATTATGACTGGACCATCTGGTTCAGGTAAAACTACTTTACTCAGTTTAATTGGTGGCTTGCGCTCAGTTCAAGAAGGAAGCTTACAATTATTAAGTCAAGAATTATACCGAGCTAATCAAAAAAAGCTAGTTAACATTCGACGTAATATTGGCTTTATCTTTCAAGCGCATAATTTACTAGGATTTTTGACCGCTCGGCAAAACGTACAAATGGCTGTGGAATTGAATGATAATCTTTCACAACATGAAGCAATACGAATGTCAGAAGCGATGTTAAAGGCAGTTGGTTTAGGTCCGAGAATAAACTACTACCCCGATAATCTATCAGGAGGTCAAAAACAACGCATAGCTATTGCGCGTGCTTTAGTGAATAATCCAGCACTGGTGCTAGCAGACGAACCGACAGCAGCATTAGATAGACAATCAGGACGCGACGTTGTGGAATTAATGCAGCGACTAGCAAGAGAGAAAGGAACTTCAATTATGTTAGTTACGCACGACAACCGGATTTTAGACATTGCTGACCGGATTATTAACATGGAAGATGGTGTCTTAGAGAGTGATTCTCAAAATGTACTTGTAAAAACTTACGAATAAAACTCAGCACGACTCACTCATTACTCAATTGGTAGATGCACTTATTTATTTAGATTTACTGATTTACCTTGTGTTATGTCCTTGCTTAGGTGATTTTACTCCTTGTGTACGACCTGGTGGGGTATTTGCTTGTGTAGGGCTTGGCATACCATTGGCTTGACGACTAGTGCGGAAAGTAACGTTTACACCTTCGTTCGATTGTTCGAGAACGAGCAAAGGTGTAGGTTTTGCTTTTTGGTCCCAGTGCATAAAGGCAATTCGGCCCTGAATTGTTGGTTGCCAAGTATCCTGGTCTTCGGCAGGACTAAGATAAGTTTCTATACAATCAATTATTTGACTAATAGTGGCAGAAGTTGCCTGTGTAGGTAGCTTCATTAACCTAATTTGGATGCGGAATAAGACTCGTTTGATGATGTTGGGAGCAGTACCTATTTCATGCTCAACATCAAAAATCTCATCTACCTGGCGCCCATTACTATTGGCAATACCAACAACACCAGTGTTCGTTTGAGATGGACGTAATGCTTGTGTAATCTTATCTTTGACCTTAATTTTAACTTGGTTAATAATTGCAAAGTGGAACACCTCTTCAGCCATCCGCATACGCAAATAGTCGAGGTTAAACTCGCGCGAGTTAATTAAATCAGGGTTTGTTTCCATTTTGCGAATAGTTTCGAGAGCTAACTTTAGCTTTTTTTCAAATTCGCTGGTTCGGAACTTTTCAAACCTGATTCTTTTGTTTAGTTTATCGCTTTGTAGCTTGGTGTATATTGCTCCCGCAACTAACAACACCAGAAGTACGCCAGATGTAACCATCCATATCGATGGTGCTTCTGAGTTTTCAGCAGCAGCGATGTTTGCTTGACTAGTCTGAGTCGTTTGCGTTGTTTGAGTTACCTTTTTAGCTTTTGACCCTGTTTGAGCTATAAAAACTGGTATTGACATAACAGATGAGCATAAATTTTACCTCTCCCGTTTAGGATGCCCAAATTCGCAGTATGATTTTTGCGTATAAACATTGAATCTATTAAATTTTTGGAACCATGCCACATTCCTTCAATTTGAGTCAAATTCGTCTCATTGCTACGGATATGGATGGGACTTTAACTGTATGTAATAAATTTACAAGCTTGCTCTTACAGGCATTTGAAGATTTGAAAGAGAATAGCACTAAAGTGCTTATTACGACAGGGCGCAGCGCAGGTTGGGTAAGTGGAATAGCGCATTATCTACCCATAGTAGGTGGTATTGCTGAAAACGGTGGATTATTTTACTCATGTAATAATGAGGCGCCAATATATTTAACGCCTATTTCCAATATAATTACTCATCGTCAGCAATTAGCGGCTGCTTTTGAGCATTTAAAGTTAAAATTCCCCAAAATTCAAGAATCTGCTGACAACCGTTTCCGTATAACTGACTGGACTTTTGATGTTGCTGGACTAAGTTTAGATGAAATCAAAACGTTGGCAAATATGACTCAAACAATGGGTTGGGGATTTACCTACAGTAATGTACAGTGCCATATAAAACCCCAAGGACAAGATAAAGCTATTGGACTATTAAAAGTTCTGCAAGAATATTTTCCTGAAATTACACTCGAACAAGTAGTAACAGTTGGTGATAGTCCCAACGATGAGAGTTTATTCGACGCTACCTACTTCCCCAACTCTTTCGGAGTCGCCAATGTATCACATTATCTTGACACCTTACAGCATAAACCTGCTTACATTACAGGCGCCGCCGAAGGAGAAGGATTTTGCGAACTAGCAAGAATGATGTTGCAACGGATGTAACGGATGTAACGGATAGGTTAAATAAATCATCCGTTACATCCGCTTTATCCGTTGCCAGTGTCTGTATCTTCGTTTTTCTCTACTTGTGGTATAACTAAAACTTTATCAACGCGGTTTCCGTCCATATCCATCACCTCAAATCGCATATTTTGCCATTCAAAGTGGTCTGCGGCATTAGGTATGCGTCCAAGATGGGTTATAACGAAACCCCCTAAAGTCTGGTAACTACCTCGGTCTTGAGAACGTAATTCCTCAATATCGAATAATTCCATAAATTCATCAACAGCCAACATCCCATCTAATAACCACGAACCATCGTCACGTTGTATAACTTGAGGGTCATCCTGGTTATCTACAGAGGGAACGTCACCAACAATTTCGATTAAAATATCATTGAGCGTCACCAATCCCTGAATTACACCGTATTCGTCAACAACTAATGCGATGTGCGTCACCGTTTGTTTGAACATTTCTAATACTTTCAAACCACGAGTGCTTTCTGGCACAAACACAGGTTGACGTAAACCAACGGTTAAATCCATTGGCTGACCAGTGAAACTCCTTGCTAAAAGGTCTGTAACGGGGAGAATACCAAGAACATTATCAAGACCACCTTGGCATACAGGGTATCTAGAATAACCACTTTCAATTATTTTCTGACGATTTTCTTCCGCAGAATCTTCTAATTCTAGCCAAACTATATCTGGACGAGGAGTCATTAAAGCGCTTACTGGACGGTCTCCTAGGCGAAACACCCGTTCTACCATGTCTTGTTCAGCTTCTTCAAACGTTCCTTCCTCGGTTCCTTGTTCAATTAAAACGCGAATTTCTTCTTCTGTTACTTGCGGTTCCGTTGATGGTCGCATTCCTAATAGCCGTAGCACTGCATTAGTAGAAGCACTTAAAAGGTAAACTACTGGTGTAGTCAGCTTCGATAGCATCTGCATTGGAATAGCCATTATTGAGGCTATTGACTCAGGATTGTTTAGTGCTAAACGTTTTGGCACTAACTCACCCAAAATCAGCGTTATGTATGTAATGATGACAATAGCTAATAGTTTTGCTAACTGCTCTCTGTATGTTGGTGACAGTGCTACTGAATTTAGAATAGGCGATAGTCGCTTCGATATGGCTTCTTCTGCATAGGCGCCTGTAAGAATAGTCAGCAGCGTGATACCAATTTGGACAGTTCCTAAAAATTCGTTAGGTGAAGAAGCTAAACTCAACGCGACACGCGCTTTAGTATCACCCCGTTCGGCAAGCTGCTGCAAGCGGACTTTACGCGCGGAAACAATCGCCAACTCAGACATAACAAACAAACCGTTGGCGAGGACTAATAGAAAGATTATTAGAATTTCGACTGTTGGAGACATTATAATAATTGCCGAAGACAACGGCAGACCCTGCTTAAGTTTAAATTTTTTGGTATCTAGTATTCAAGGTTATTTCATAAAACACCTGTCAGCTAGAATGTTAACACCGTAATGGGTACTTACTCCCCGCACTTCACGCCAACACTCTTCTAAAATAGTTTGAAGTAGGCACTACATATTTGATTGTGCTTTAAAATGAGTTGCACGCCCAAGTTTAACAAATATGACATTTTCCTCCATCGTGCGCGCACTGGGACGCTCACCTCTCACATCTGAACTTATTACTAAGTTAAATCGACAAGAAGATTTATATTTAAGCGGTATTCCTCGTCTACCCAAAGGTCTAGTTACTTCTGCCTTGGCAAGAACCGAAGGGCAGAATTTGTGCGTGGTGTGTGCGACTTTAGAAGAAGCTGGACGCTGGACAGCACAACTCGAAGCGATGGGATGGAGAAATGTGCTTTTTTACCCTACTTCTGAAGCATCACCATATGAACCATTTGACCCCGAAACCGAGATGACCTGGGGACAAATGCAAGTTTTAGCTGATTTAGTAAAAGATTTTGGAGAACAGACGAACCAAATTGCAATTGTCGCGACTGTTGGAGCGTTACAGCCACATTTACCACCTCGTGAAGCATTTCAACCTTTCTGTTTAACTATAAAGCCAGGAAGCGAGATTGATTTAGATGAATTTGGCGAACAAGTTACAAAACAAGGTTACGAACGGGTAGCTTTAGTTGAGACAGAAGGGCAATGGAGTCGGCGCGGTGATATTGTTGACGTGTTCCCAGTATCATCAGAATTACCAGTCCGCTTAGAATGGTTCGGCGATGAAATTGAGCAAATTCGCGAATTTGACCCTGCTACACAGCGTTCTGCACTCGATAAAGTTCCAGAACTAGTTTTAACGCCAACAAATTTTAGTGTTATTTTTACCGAAGCTCTTAATAATAGTGCTAAATGTAGAGACGCGCAAAGCGGAGCTTTCCCCGAAGGGATATATCACGTCTCCAAAAGTCCCGAATTTGAAAAAGACTCATCGCTGATAGAAGGAAGTCGTAGATTTTTGGGTTTGGCTTATGACAAACCAGCATCTTTATTAGATTACTTACCAGAAAAGACTTTTATAGCTATCGACGAACCTGAACAATGTTATGCACATAGTGACCGTTGGGTAGAAAACGCTGAAGAACAGTGGCAACAATTGGTTCATGGAAAATTGGAAGTGGAGAATGAGGAAGAAGACACCTTGGCAGAGACACGACATGTCGCGTCTCTACATTCCGCGCTTCCGAAAATTCATAAAGAATTTGGCGAGTGTTTGCTTGCTGCTTCAGCTTTTAAACTAATTTACTTATCGGAACTCGCAGAAACTATCATTACTGAGCAAGGCAATCAATCTGCACTTAACCTTGCTAGTCGTCCTGTTCCTGTAACTCCGCACCAATTTTCTAAAATAGCAGAGACCATAAGGCTTGAACGTGACCGCAATTTCTCTGTGTGGGTTATTTCGGCACAACCGAGCCGTTCCGTATCTTTATTACAAGAGCATGATTGTCCAGCGCAGTTTATTCCTAACCCGAATGATTTTCTAGCTATAGAAAAACTACAAACAAATCACACACCAGTTGCTCTCAAATATTCTGGACTCGCTGAACTTGAAGGGTTTGTGCTGCCAACGTACCGAATGGTCATTATTACTGACCGTGAGTTTTATGGGCAGCACTCGCTTGCAACACCTAGCTATGTTCGTAAAAGGCGCCAAGCTACTTCCAAGCAAGTTGATTTAAACAAGTTACGTCCAGGTGATTATGTAGTACACCGTAATCATGGTGTAGGAAAGTTTCAAAAGCTAGAGAGTTTAACGCTGAATGAGGAAACGCGCGATTATTTAGTTATACAGTATGCCGATGGTTTGTTACGTGTAGCTGCTGACCAAGTAGGCGCCCTTTCAAGGTTCCGCGCGACTACTAACAAGGTGCCTGAACTCAACAAAATGACAGGTAAGGCATGGGAAAATACTAAAAACAAAGTTCGCAAAGCCATTAAAAAGCTAGCGGTTGATTTGTTGAAGTTATATGCCGCAAGGTCACAGCAACAAGGCTTTTCTTTTCCCCAAGATATGCCTTGGCAAGAAGAAATGGAAGATTCTTTCCCTTATCAACCAACTCCCGACCAGCTTAAAGCTACCCAAGATGTGAAGCGAGATATGGAAAGTGACCGACCGATGGATAGGTTGGTATGTGGGGATGTGGGTTTTGGTAAAACTGAGGTAGCTATCCGCGCTATTTTTAAAGCTGTCACCGCAGGTAAACAAGTGGCACTTCTGGCACCTACTACTATCTTGACGCAGCAACACTACCACACGCTTAAAGAACGCTTTTCGCCTTATCCTATTAACGTTGGTTTACTCAACCGTTTTCGTTCTGCCTCCGAACGTCGCGACATTATCAGGCGTCTTGCTACAGGAGAGCTTGATATTGTAGTTGGGACACACCAACTTTTGAGTAAAGAAATTAATGTAAAAGATTTAGGGCTTTTAGTAGTAGACGAAGAACAACGCTTTGGGGTGAACCAAAAAGAGAAAATTAAAAGCCTTAAAACTCAAGTTGACGTACTCACGCTTTCAGCAACGCCCATTCCCCGGACGTTATATATGTCACTTTCGGGAATTCGGGAAATGAGTTTGATTACCACTCCACCACCTTCTCGGCGCCCAATTAAAACCCACTTGGCGCCACGTACAGCTGAATCAGTGCGAACTGCTATTCGTCAAGAACTTGACAGAGGTGGACAGATATTCTACGTAGTTCCACGAGTAGAAGGAATTGAAGAAACAGCCTCAAAACTACGCGAAATGGTAGGAGGCGCCAGAATAGCCATAGCTCACGGACAAATGGACGAAAGCGACTTAGAATCAACGATGCTAACTTTTAGCAACGGTGAAGCCGATATTCTGGTTTGTACAACTATTATCGAATCGGGATTAGATATTCCCCGCGTTAATACTATTTTGATAGAAGATGCCCACCGTTTTGGTTTAGCACAGCTTTATCAATTACGTGGACGGGTAGGACGTGCGGGTATCCAAGCACACGCATGGCTATTTTATCCTCAGCAACGTGTATTGTCAGATGCAGCACGGCAAAGACTACGCGCTATCCAAGAATTTACGCAGCTAGGCTCTGGGTATCAATTAGCAATGCGTGATATGGAAATTCGCGGTGTTGGGAATTTATTAGGCGCCGAACAATCAGGACAAATGGATGTAATAGGCTTCGATTTATACATGGAAATGCTCGAAGAAGCCATCCGTGAAATACGCGGTCAAGAAATACCCAAAGTTGAAGACACACAAATTGACCTCAACCTCACTGCGTTTATTCCTGCTGACTACATAACCGACCTTGACCAAAAGATGAGTGCATACCGCTTTGTTGCATCAGCAAAATCAAAATATGAACTCACACAAATTGCCGCTGAATGGAACGACCGTTACGGTACTATTCCTAAACCAGCCTTGCAGTTACTGCGGGTAATGGAACTTAAACAACTAGCTAAAAATCTTGGCTTTAGTCGCATTAAACCCGAAAACAAACAGCACGTTGTTCTCGAAACCCCAATGGAAGAACCTGCATGGAACTTATTAGGAGCTAATTTAGCTGAGAATTTAAGAACCAGGTTTGTTTATTCCCCAGGTAAAGTCACCGTGCGCGGTTTAGCAACAATGAAAGCTGACCAACAACTTCAAACTCTAATAGACGCTTTCGACAAAATGCAAGGCGCCGTTCCCGAAGCAGCTGTTGTTTAAATAATATGTAGCACAGGCGTCTCGCCTGTGCAGTGATTCGTTATTTTTTGGCGCCAAAGAAATGTAGTTGAGGAAGTATCTGTATGGACTTATAAAAGACAGGATAGAATGTTTGGGCTATTTCTGCCTCTAACTAGAGATTTTCTTGATTAGAGAAATAGAGTTGTTGAGATTTTAGAAATTCTTCAAGAAGTAGAACAACGTTCACAAGAAGATATATTAAAAAGAATTGAAAGTAAAAATATGTAGATGTAGAGACGCGATATATCGCGTCTTTACAATTTAAATTATCATAACTGTAACGCACCATCAACAGCCTACACAACAATATTAGGCGCCAAATAAGTTTTTACAAAGGTAAAAGATTCAGGTGAGTCACCATGCAAAGCAAGATATTCTAGCTTTGCTTTCCCCTCGGATACTGTTGGCAAATAACCAGCAGGAACCCACCACATACAAAAATGCTCCCCTTGGTATTTCTCAAACCATTTACGACGTTGAATAAAAAACTTACCATGTAAGCTTTGATAGACATATGCTTTGAGCGACTCTACACTTTGCCAAACAGATAAATTAACAAGCATTCTAGAATCAGGGTAAGCTCGAATATCAGTCGCGTTGCCTGAAGGTGTTTGTAATCTCCAAACAAAACCTGGACTCTTATCAGCAATTGCATTTACCTCTTCAAGTGCAGCAGCAAACTCAGCCATTACGGGGTCTTCTAAGGGAGCTTTCATCAAAGCTATATTTATTTGTGCTAAATGATACTCATTATGTGTCAAGTTGGATGTATTTACAGTCATAGTTTGCCCTTCCCGTTTGAAAGCTACGACCTGAAGTATCTAAAAATCAATGTGGCTTTGTCTTGAACGATGTTGACATCATACGGCGGTAATAACCTGGTGTAACACCTACAATTCGTTTGAAGTGACGATTCAAATGGCTTTGATCTGACATCCCTACACTCAATGCGACATCAGCAATGGCAATACCTTTGGATAAAAATTGTTTTGCTTTTTCGACACGAATCTGATTTAAATAAGCATAAGGCGCCATCCCAACTACTTTGCGAAACAGACGAATTAAGTAATAGCGGTTTAAATTTGTTAGTTTTACCAAGTCTTCAAGCGAAATATTAGAACTAAAATTATCATACAGATATTCTTTAATTAAATTAACAATACGTTGTTCTTTACCAAGTTTATCTAATCTAATATTAATATCAGCATAATGAATAAGAATTGCTGATACAACTTCTACCAACATTGATTGTCGTTCTAGCTGGTTTTGTGACTGCTCAAGGACTGCGTGCAGGTCATAAATGTTTTTAGCCAAAACATCATTTTTTATAAAAGCTTCTTTAAAATAAGGAAATTCACACACCTGAATTTCTTTAGCCAGTTGTTTGATTATATTAACGCTTGGATAAAGCATTCGATAAGTCAGTGGCAGATTATTAGCAGAATAACCTGTGTGAGCTTCATCTGGATTCATTAAAATAATGCTTCCTGGAGGCGCCAAATATGTAGAACCTTGATAATAATTACCTCCCACCCCAGCCTCAATAATACCTATTGAATACTCTGGATGAGAGTGGCGAGCATAAGTATAATGAATAGATTTTGCTTGAAACAACTCCAAATTATCAAACTCTGGAATTAAGCTTAATTTTGTACTGCCACAAGTTAAAGACATAAAAGCAATAGTACGTTTTAATACAAAAGTCAGCTTTTACCAGATTTTAGTAACATGAGTACGAGCAGCACGACAACTTTGGATTCGCTTTGGCTTGTTCCCATAAACTATATAGTTGGTGGTTGGTAGCTCAAAATCCAATCTTGAAATTCTTCGTTGCTCATTTGTAATTGTTGCAGTACAAGAGAAGGAGATTTTTCTTCCTCAGTTTTATAGTTATCCATTTCACCCTCAGCACTGCGGTTTTGAATAATTCGCGTGCGTTCGATACGCCGCCGTTCATAATTATTAAAAGCTTCAGATATATTTTTATATTGAGCGAAACACCAAGCAAGTTCACAAACATCTTCAAAGGTAGTATTTGTTCCTTGTGCCAAAGCAGGCGCCATTGGATGTGCAGCATCACCTAATAAAGTAACTCGACCAGTACTCCAAGTATCTAAAGGTAGTCTGTCACAAATGGGTGCTTCCAATATTCTTTCAGAAGGTGTCATTTCTACAAGTTGTTGTAATGGTTTTCCCCAATGAGCAATTTTACTCAAAACCTCAGATTTCGCTACATCTAAATTTGGAGAAAGAGAAAAATCTGGTAATAGCTGCCGATACAACCAAGAAAAATGACCATTACCTAAGTTTAGCAGATACATAAATTCTCTATCACTTTTGACAAACCCTAATTCTCCAGGGTTTAGTAACTGTTGGTCGCATTTAATAACCGCGCGCCAAGACATACTACCTAAGTAACGAGCTTTACCGTCCTTAAAAAGAGTTTCTCTAACAGCAGAGTTTATACCATCGGCGCCTATCAACAAATCGGCACGTACTTTCTTATCATCATCAAAATATATATCTACACCATTATCATCCTGTGTAAAACCGATACAACGATGATTGAGATGAATCTTATTCTCTGGAACTTTTGATGCCAAAATTTGCTGTAGATGCCACCACCACACAGTTATTAGTGGTAAACCGTATTTATCTTGATATCTAGCACTTTTATTTGTTCTTATTGTTTCACCCTGATTATTTTTTAAAACAGTTTGACTAACCTCGCAAGCAGAGTTTCTAATCAAGGATATAATTCCCGGTTCTATTGCATCAAGACACTTTAAGCCATTTGGCAGCAAACCAAAACCACCACCAACTGGACGAAAATCTCTAGCTTTTTCATAAACTTGCACATCATATCCAAGTTTTCTCAGGGCAATAGCACAAGCCAAACCACCTAGACCTGCACCAATAATAGCAATTTTGTTAACTTTGATTTTTTCTTGCGTATTTGTATACATATTTATATAATTTGTTGATTGAAATCAACTTTTTTTATGCTCAAGCCATTTTAGCAGCATAGATGTTAATACCGCGCGATAAAAAACTCATCCGTTACATCCGTTACAATATCTGTTGCCAACTCTACCCTCAAGCAGAAGACTCTCAACACATCTACCGTTAGAGCAGTTAATTTTACCAAATTAATAAATTAATTTTATATTGTTCAATTTAACCCTTTCATAAAGAAGATAAATAACTATATTCACCTGTAGTTATTTCTTTTCCCTTAGACTTCGTATTAGCTAATCTAAATTATTACAAAATGTAACCCGCGATACATTTTATCTAAAAATTTATCACATATAATCAATTTCCATCAAAGAGCTTACCCCCAAGATATACCCGCAGTATAGGACATCCGGCTCTTTAGGTCGGGTAAATACTACCATAAGATATGGTTGGTTTTATAACAGCATGGCTAAACTTGAGATATGACAGAACTATAAGATATATCAGTAATAAATAATCAAACTAATGACATTTGTGAAGTTTTTTTGTTATTTTGTATTGAGCGGGACAGTTCATGTCCTGATGCTCAGATTAAATTACTGTTAATTCACAAATTTCAAACGAATTCCATATATTTAGTTTGCTTTGCATCGGCGCCTATATTGCTTGTTAATCAAACTGATATTGAGAATAACTAAAGTTAAAATGCGTGGATTGAATAACCGCAAACCCAGACCAGGAGAAAGTCGCTACTATGATTACAACTAATAAAACCCACATTATCGTTCCTGCTTTTGTCGAAGGTGTTACAGAAGCCAAGCAATCTATTAAAAAAGAATTATTCGCGACAAAGAAAATTGATTTGTTGCAACCACTGCGTAACAAGCTTGATTCATTAGAAATTCAAAACCGTAAATTTGCGAAACTAATCGCTAAACTAATTCCCGCACAATGTCCATTCGAGCGTGACATCACCCTTTTTGGTCGTAAGATAGCTCATATTCCCCCAATGTGCAAGTTGAATCCTTTGTACGACCAGTTCGTAGGTTTGCGCTTCCGTGCTTTATGCTATCTAGTAGACAAGTGTGGAGAGGATATTCAATCATACTGCTAAAATTCAATTAAAGCTTTGTAGCGTGCATAATCGTGATAGAGATACCCAAGAGCAATAGTCACGAGGATGCTGATATAAAATGTTGCTACATTTAAGTACATGGCAAGAAGTTGAAGCTTATTTACAGCAGTCGCAAGGCATTATTTTACCCATAGGTTCTACCGAACAACATGGACCGACAGGATTAATTGGTACCGATGCAATATGTGCTGAAGCCGTATCTAAGGGTGTTGGTGAAGCAACGCACGCAATAGTGGCGCCTACAATAAATGTAGGAATGGCACTACATCACACTGCTTTTCCAGGTACAATTAGCCTGCGTCCGAGTACAATTATTCAAGTCATACGTGACTATGTAACTTGCTTGACAAAAGCTGGTTTTCGCAAGTTTTATTTTATTAATGGGCATGGTGGCAACATCGCCACACTTAAAGCGGCATTTTCAGAGACTTACGTCTATTTAGAAGAACTACAAATACCCGATGCAAGTCTGGTTCAGTGCCAAGTTGCAAACTGGTTTATGTGTCGCGAGGTATTGAAATTAGCGCACGAATTATACGGGGATCAAGAAGGTTCTCACGCAACCCCCAGCGAAGTTGCACTCACACAATATATTTACCCAGAAGCAATAAAAGCGGCGCCTTTATCTGAAGAAGTAGGTAAAGAACACAAAATTTACGGCGCCACAGATTTTCGGCGCCGTTACCCCGATGGACGCATGGGTTCCAACCCTGCTCTAGCAACACCCGAACATGGAAAGCAGTTTTACGATGCTGCTGTCAAAGAACTTAGTAATAGCTATTTAGAATTTGTAAATAGTTAGGAATTGTAGGGTGGCATAAGCCACCTTACTCATTACTCATAATATTTTCTAAAATTGTGTAGAGACGCGATTGAAAGAATGTCTCTACATAAGGGGCGCCCGTTTCCCAATGCCGATGCTGTTAATGAAGCATTAAGGTTTTTGATCAGAGTCATGCAACAAAATCAACCAGCAGTACCCCAAGTATAACCAAAGGAGTTAAGTTAGGATTTGTTACTCCGCTCCTCGCTCCTGTGCGTGACGCTATTAGATCATTCGTTTTTTTCCACAATTGCTATAGCGTCACGCACCCTACCTGCTAACTCCTGGCAATCCCTTCATTACGTGCCGCGCGCTGAACTGCTGCTGCAACGGCGCCTGCTACACGTTCATCAAAAACAGATGGTACTATATGCTCTTTACTTAAGTCTTTGGGGTTGACTAAAGAAGCGATAGCGTTTGCTGCTTCTAAATACATTGATGTAGTTATTGATTTTGCCCGACAATCTAAGGCGCCTCGAAATACTCCTGGGAATGCTAACACGTTATTAATTTGGTTAGGGTAGTCGCTGCGTCCTGTTGCCATTACCGCTACATCTGAACTTACTAATTCAGGTTGAATTTCAGGGATGGGGTTTGCCATTGCAAAAACAATAGAATCTTTAGCCATTGAACGTACCATTTCTGGAGTTAATACACCGGGTGCGCTAACTCCTATAAATACATCTGCTCCTTGAATGGCGCCTGCAAGTGTTCCTTGGGCTTTAACGGCAAACTCGCGTTTTTCCTCGTTTAAATCGGTGCGACTTGTGGAAAGGATTCCTTTAGAGTCACACATCAATATAGTTTCGGCACCTGCTTTTTTGAGTAAGCGCGCAATTGCTACACCTGCCGCGCCTGCACCATTTATTACAATGCGGATTTTTTGCATCGGCTTTTGCACTAATTTTAAGGCGTTATATAGTGCAGCTAAAGTTACAATCGCTGTACCGTGCTGGTCGTCGTGAAAAACCGGAATATCTAATTCTTCGCGTAATATGCGCTCAATCTCAAAACAACGGGGAGCAGCAATATCCTCTAAATTTACACCTCCAAAAACTGGGGCTAAATTTTTAACTGTACGGACAATTTCATCGGTATCCTGTGTTGCCAAACATATGGGGAAAGCATCAATACCAGCAAATTCTTTAAATAGCATTGCTTTACCTTCCATTACAGGTAAAGATGCTTCTGCACCTAAATTACCTAACCCTAATACGGCACTTCCATCTGTAACAATGGCAACAGTATTTCGTTTAATGGTAAAGTTGTAAACATCATCCGGATTTTCAGCGATAGCACGGCAAACTCTCCCGACTCCAGGAGTATAAGCCATTGCTAAATCTGATACGCTTTTAAGCTGAATTCGGCTGGTAATACTAATTTTGCCACCGCGATGCAAATTAAACGTGCGGTCATACACATCAATAACTTTAATGTCGGGCAAAGCTTTTACCGCTTGTACTATCGTTTCTGCATGTTCAGTAGAAGCAGCATCAACGGTAATATCACGAGTCGAAATTGCCCGCGTTTGCTCGATTAAATCAATTTGCCCAAAATTACCACCACTTGTAGCAATTGCTTTTGTAACGGTAGCAAGCATTCCCACGCGGTTGGGAATTTCTAGCCGAATCGTTAAACTAAAACTCGAATTAGGTGTGAGGTCTGCCATGCTCTCTGTTAGATTTTAATATTCAATATTAAAATGGTGAGGGTAACATTTACTAACAATGCTTCAAAAATATAGGCTTAATGGTTCCGAAAAAACTGTCGCTCGATAAAAATGTGTGTAACAATCGAAATCGAACGTAGGATTGACAACTGCGAGCAAAACGTCTGCGATGCTAGGTAAATTCGATGTTGGAAACAAAGCTCCGAGGACGCTATCAAATTATCCGGGACTTAGGTAAAGGAGGATTTAGCGAGACGTATCTGGCTGAAGATATGGATTTACCTGGGAATCCTCACTGTGTTGTCAAGCTGCTAAAGCCTATATTTACAGATTCTGAGTCTTTAGAAATTGCCGCGCGTTTGTTTGAGCGTGAAGCTCAAGTACTATATAGAGTCGGTACTCACGACCAAATTCCACGACTTTTGGCGCATTTCGAGGAAAATCAAGAGTTTTACCTAGTTCAAGAGTATATTCCTGGAACTCTCCTCAGTAAAGAATTAGCCAAAGGGCAAAAATGGAGCGAGGAGCAAGCTATTAATTTTTTAAAAGATTTGTTACAGATATTGGAGTTTGTTCACACAGAGCAAGTTATTCACCGTGATGTTAAGCCAGCAAATCTAATTCGACGCGCATCTGATAATAAAATGACTTTAATTGATTTCGGCGCCGTTAAAGAAATCACAGCGGTAATGGAAACAAGTCAGGGTATTACAGTAATTGGTACTCCTGGTTATACACCTGTAGAACAGCGCGATGGTAATCCGAAGTTTAATAGTGATATTTATGCTGTGGGAATGACTTGTATTCAAGGACTAACGGGTATAAATCCTGATACGCTACAAAAAAAACCCGAAGTTGTCTGGAATAAGCAGGGCATTAATCCCCAATTAGCAACAATTATAGATAAAATGGTTTGCCGTGACCATCGGCACCGCTATCAGTCAGTTCCAGAGGTTTTACAAGCACTGTCAAAGCTCGAACAACCCACACTATTAGAGTCGTTATGGAAGACTAAAAAAACAGTCGCATCAGTATCTGTGATTAGTATATTAATTATTTCAGTAGCTGTTTTACCAGTGACGCATAAAATAATACAGCAATTAATTACTGCTCCACTGTTATTGTTTCCAGTTAATCTTTCTGTTTACGAAAATTTAAATTACGCAATCAAAATTAAATATCCTCAAAATTGGGTCAAAAACGAAGTCGAAGATAAAACCACAGGTGAACTAGTTCGATTTTCCCCTTATGACAGAAATAATTCAGATACAGGCGCCGAGGTAATATTTGAAGTACAGCCTTTGAAGCGACCGCTTGTATTATCAGAATATACGAATTTAAAAGTAAACGAAATAATCCAGTTTTTCCCTGAAGCAAAAATACACGAATCACGGTCTATCACGTTACACAATATACCACTGCAAACTCATGAAGTAGTTTATTCTGGCAAAGATAATAAACTAGGCATTAAAAGAAAAGCTGTTTGGACTGTTAAAGACAATACTGCGTATATAGTGACTTATTCTGCCACCGAAAGCGAATACGATAAATATCTAAGTACTGCGACTACGATGATTAATTCGTTAGAATTATTGTAGGCGCCCCCGTTCGAGCCGATTTAATATGCGAGTAATTAATTCTGGTTCTACAATTGGCTTATTCAGGTAATCATCTGCACCTGCCATAAATACCTGATTTACTGTTTGTGCATCTTTACGACCAGATAAAAATAGTACTGGTAAATGATTCCAATAGGGGTCATTTCGCACTACTTGGCATAAATCTATACCACTAATGCCACTTAATGACATTTCCGTATCTAAAATTAGTAAGTCGGGATTAAAGGAATTCAATGTGTCCCAAAATCGTTGGGGGTTATCTAACAAAGTTAGTTCAAATCCCCAAATTGAGAGTAAAGTGCGTAAACTTTCTAAGACTTGCGAATCAGAGTCCACAACCATAATTTTGGCGCCAGTGACATCAGCACGCTGTAGTACTTGAATAACTGCTGCCATGACTGAGGCAGAAATTACAGGTTTATGTAAAAAAATTTGTGCCCCTAAACGAGCTACTTTTAGCCGATAAGTAAAATCTTCAACTTCCGTAAATACCAGCACGGGTAAAGCCAAATTATTACTCGTTAGTTCTGCTAATAGTTGTAAGCTACTTTCAACTGAGTTAGAAAAGTGTAAGTCAAGTAGTACGACATCTGGTGTATTTTGTGCGATTACGTCTCTAACATCAGTTAGTGGCACCATAAAAGCTTCTATTCCACACAATGCAGCTTCCTCTATCAACTGCTGACAAAGCAAAGCATCATTATCCATAATTAACAACCGGGGTTGTTTCATATTAGCGAAACGCTGCCAAAGGCAGCGTTTCGCTACCGTAACTGGTGCGTCTAATACTGTTGCTCGTTCAAGTTCTTGCCGTAAGGCGACAACAAGTTGCGAGAGACGTTGAACTTGAGCAATACTCTGTTGGATTCCAGCCCGAAAAATTTTTTCAATCTCACGAGATAGACACGAAGCTTCAGTTAAACCAAAGCTAGCCAGCGAACCAATTAACATGTGTGCTTCTACCTGTGCTTGTTGTGCGACTTCTTCAGTTTGTGTACCAACAAGCAACGCCGTAATATTTTGTTCTAAACTTGTAACCTGTTCGCTGTACTTAGGCTTAAATCGTTTCCAAATATCAGCCAATGCTGAAGAAAATTTGGGTTGATACTGATTTACTACAGTTGCGTCAATTTCTGTAGATTGGGAGTCAAACTCTGTCGCAGTCGGGAGTTTAACTTGATCTAGTCCTAATTTCAGCCGATACCCAAATCTGTGAACTGTCTCAATTAAATCATCTGCCCCAGCAAGCTTAAGTTTCCGCCGTAAAGCCTTGATATGCGCTCTGACAGTATTTACTAAAGGTATTTCTTCAGATGACCACAAATAATCGAGCAGCATTTCTTGAGTAAATATACGGTTACTGTTACGCAAAAATAGTTCTAATAGAGCGTATTCCTTTGCAGTTAAATGCAAAAGTTGCCCGTTGCAGGTGACTTGAGAGCTACTGCTATCAAGTCTGACATTTCCTGCCTGAATTGTTGAAGAGCGAGTTGGGGTTTTACGACGCATCAAAGCGCGTATCCGAGCTAACAACTCATTCGTGTCAAAAGGCTTAATAACATAATCATCTGCTCCTGCATCTAACCCAATAACTTTGCTTGTACTACTGTCTAAAGCTGTTAATAGCAGAATGGAGGTATCATTTTTTTGAGCGCGTAGCTGTCTGCAAAACATTAAACCATCCAGCTTTGGCAACATAATATCTAACAACACTAAGTCATAAGCAAACATTTGGGCAAACGACAGTCCAGTCTCACCATCAAAAGCCAAATCGACTGTGTAATGCTGCTGTGTAAGAATATTTTTCAATACAACAGCGGCGCCTTCATCGTCTTCTACTAAAAGAATTTTCATATCACCAAATATTAATTTGATTATTACATCTACCGTAAGGAATATCTCTTAATTCCAATGAGTTATAAAATGCTTAATCTTTGTTACTCACTATAGTTAGCACAATCTTTTTATATTATTTACTGATTAGTTCACAAAATATTCACTTAAATCTTTTAAATTTACAATTATCCAAAAACGGGTTTCTGTATAAAGAGTATTACTTATGTACTGAGTGTGTTAGTTTACTTTATTAATGCAAGAGTTTTATTAAAAGCATCGTTACAATTACAAAGCAGCAGAAAACGGAGTAATTAAAAGAGGTTTAACAAAATGTCTTATAAAATACGTCGTTTAAAAAGTCAAATTAAAGTATGTACAGGGGCTGAAGATAATAAAAGCTGGCAACTAAAAGACGAAGTAGATATGTTGAATGATATGTTGAATTCAGAAATGGAAACTTAAACTTAGAATTGGACTGCAAAACTCACGAACTGCAACAGATACAGTTTGTGAAGGAAATAGAATGTGAGATATCTTCTCTAATAAATTTTGTGTTGACAAATGTTGATAATGTATCTCAAAAATTAGCATTGTTCGATGATCTCAGGACTTACGCATGAAAACCTAGAAACCTGGAATATACGTTGATAGCATCCAATAAAAATGACGATTTTTCTGCGACAATGAATGCGTAGAAACCAGGTTTATGCAGCGTAAGTCCGAGAGCTAATGAATAATGTTATTAGTAAATTATTAGCTGCTCCTCATCTAACCTCTTACTAGAGGATGATTTATTAGAAAATATTACTTAGTTTTTGAAAAAAAATCCTCTTTTAGAAAGAAGGTTATTTATTATTATTTTTGTAATATAGATACATATGTCAAGGGAATAATAAATAAGCAAAATATCAAAAAAATAATCTTAACTATCTAACGTCTCAAACTATAAGGATTGATAATTGTAATGCCAATTAAAGAACAACGAACTCCCACTCCTTCCCGCCTAATCGGTAACATTCTTCTGGCTGTATCAGCCTTGTTCCTGATTACAAATTTTATATTGCCTTTTGTCGTAGGTCCTCAAATTCCCGGTGTTCCCTATAGCCTGTTTATCCATCAGGTTGAGGCAGGGGAAGTTGAGCGGGTGCAAGTTGGTCAAAATCAGATTAAATTTCAATTGAAACCCGTCGATAACGAGCCTGGGACTTTGTTTTCTACTACACCCATCTTTGATTTGGGATTACCCAAGTTGTTAGAAGAGAAGGGTGTTGAATTTGCCGCTGCTCCTCCACCTAAGAATGCATGGTTTACCAGTGTTCTAGGCTGGGTGATTCCACCTTTAATTTTTGTGGCAATCTGGCAGTTTTTTATCAGACGGGGTGGTGGTGGACCCCAAGGTGTTCTCTCGATTGGTAAGAGCAAAGCCAAAGTTTATGTAGAAGGAGAATCTGCTAAAACGACCTTTGCCGATGTGGCTGGGGTACAGGAAGCTAAGGCCGAGTTGGTTGAGATTGTAGATTTTCTCAAAACTCCAGGACGCTACACCGAGATTGGCGCCCGGATTCCCAAGGGAGTATTGCTAGTAGGACCACCGGGAACTGGTAAAACGTTGTTGGCTAAAGCGGTGGCAGGAGAAGCAGGTGTGCCGTTCTTTAGTATCTCTGGCTCTGAGTTTGTGGAACTTTTTGTTGGTGTGGGTTCTTCACGAGTCCGTGATTTGTTTGAGCAGGCAAAGAAACAAGCTCCCTGCATTGTGTTCATTGATGAACTGGATGCAATCGGCAAATCTCGCAGCAGTGGTGGGTTTTACGGCGGCAATGATGAGCGCGAACAAACACTCAACCAGTTGTTAGCAGAAATGGATGGATTTAGTGCAGAAGGCGCAACAGTAATTGTATTGGCAGCCACAAATCGCCCTGAAGTATTAGACCCTGCTCTCTTGCGTCCAGGTAGATTTGACCGTCAAGTGTTAGTAGACCGTCCAGATTTGTCGGGACGAGAAGCAATTCTCAAAATCCATGCTCAGAAAGTAAAACTGGGTGAGGACGTTAATCTTAAGGCGATTGCAACTCGCACCCCCGGTTTTGCTGGGGCAGACCTAGCAAACCTGGTAAATGAAGCGGCTTTATTAGCAGCCCGCAATCAACGTTCTAACGTTGCTCAAGAAGACTTTGCCGAAGCGATTGAACGGGTGGTGGCAGGTCTTGAAAAGAAAAGCCGTGTCCTCAACGACAAGGAAAAGAAAATTGTTGCTTACCACGAAGTCGGTCATGCCCTGGTCGCTTCTTTAATGCCTGGGAGTGGTCGAGTTGAAAAAATTTCTATCGTGCCTAGAGGTATGGCAGCGCTCGGTTACACGCTGCAACTGCCAACAGAAGATAGGTTCCTTATGGACGAAGCAGAACTCCGAGGTCAGATTGCCACTTTACTTGGTGGACGTTCTGCCGAAGAGGTTGTGTTTAACAGTGTTACTACTGGTGCAACCAATGATTTGCAGCGAGCAACAGATTTAGCGGAGCGGATGGTGACTACCTACGGGATGAGCAAAATCTTGGGCCCGTTAGCTTACCAGCAGGGACAGCAGGCTATGTTTCTGGACAATGGGGCGCCTAATCCCCGTCGAATAGGAAGTGAAGAAACCGCACAGGCAATTGATCGTGAGGTGAAGGAAATTGTAGAAACGGCTCATCAGCAAGCTTTGGATACACTTAAGCTCAACCGAGACTTACTTGAAGAGATTACCACTCAACTCTTAGAGACAGAAGTGATTGAGGGTGAGAAACTGCAAAGTTTGCTTAAGCAGGTTCAGGCGATAATGCCACCAGTGTAGGTTAGTTTGATTTCACGTAAACCAACATAGCTAATATTTTTTACGGCGCCTTTCATGGATTAGCACATCCAGGCGCCGTTTTTTCGTGTGGTCATAATTTCATCTTTACCCTTAGCCCGATATTTTTGTATTATTTTTCTCTAATTGACTAATTTACAGGACTTACGCAACTGGCACAACTGGTCTCGGCACGGCGGAGCCGTGCCATCAATACTGAAAACGGTACGAGTTATATACGATGCGAATGTGACCTAATAGTTCTTTATGCGGCTTCGCCGCACCATCGACATTAATATTGATTCCAATGTTTAAAACGTAAAGTCAAAATAAAATTTTGCTCCCTTGTAAACATAGACTTTTAATTACAAGTATCATCAGTAAAAACAATATATTAATTTTTATTTAAGTGAGAGAATAGTAGTGTCTTCTAAGTTCTGATTGAGTAGTTAAGGCTTAGACTCAAAAATTTAGCTTACCAAACAGATCAAACTATTTATCAAATCAAGCATAATTTACTCTCTAATTATTTAATTCAGATTTAATTCAGCAGTTAAAACGTCCAGATATTTATATGCATTTAGCGTGATTTAAGTTATCGCGCGGTGGGGGGCTTCGCCCCCACTAGCACTTTGTGCCAGTCGCGTAAGTCCTGATTTATTCACAAAATCTTCACTTAAATGTTTTAAATTAGCAATTAGAGCGAATAATTTTTTAATAACAATTTTTTGGAGCTAAACTTGCGCCGGGTTTACTTAGCTACAGTTCAGTAATTAAATGAGGTTTGACAAAATGTCTTACAAAATACGTCGTTCAAAGAGTCAGGTTCAAGCATCTAGAGGTATTGAAACTAATCAAAGCAGACAACATCAAAATGTAGTAAAAATTTTGAAGTCAGAAATCCAAAATTTAAATATAGAATTACGCTGCAAAACTCAACAGCTGGAATATATAAAGTCTTCGAGAATTATAGAGCAAGAGGTATATTCTTTAGTTATATCAGCGTTGCTAAATAGTGATGATGAGCAGGAATTATCTAAAAGGTTGGGAGACTTAGATAAGCTGCTTAATAATCTGATAAATGATTTATTAGGTGTTTTTTATAACTCTAGTTATTCAGCAAGACAAAAATAGTACAAGTAGGTAGGGGAAAAAAGGGGTAAAACGATTATTTATATTTTCTTTTACCCTTTACCCTTTCCTATTCAAAAGGATAGAAGAAGACTATGACTATTGATAACTATAAGTTTATTGAGTCGAATTCTAAATTATTCTTACAAACAGAAGAGTCAAATTTTGCTCAACTTTTAATAAATCGGACTATCGAAGCTGCATTTTGTTTAGGGGCAAATGGAAAATTTATTTACGTCAACAATGCAATCTGCCTTCTTAGCGGATATTCCCGTGAGGAACTACTATCCATGACGGTAGATGAGATAGACGTAGACTTTTCACCACAACTGTGGTCAGAATTATGGCAAGCATTGAAATTGCATTCTCTAAGCTTTGAATCTCGCTATCGGTCAAAAACAGGTGAAATAATAAAAGTAGAAGTCACTGTCAGTTATGCCGAAGATAAAGGTCAGGAATTTTGCTGTGCTTTTGCTCGTGAAAAAAATGAACAAGTAGTGGAGCTTTGCCAAGCTTTAGAACAATCAAAACAACTTGGCGAACAGAAACAGCGTTTTGTTTCTATGCTTTGCCATCAATTTCGCACTCCATTAAATGTTGCGTCATTTTCTGCTGATTTACTTAAACGTCATAGTCACCAATGGACTGAGGAAAAGAAATGCTCGTATTTCAGTTTAATTCAACTTAGTATTAAACAAATTAGTGAATTGTTGGATGAAATTTTGTTGTTTGGTAAGGCAGAAGGTGCTTTATTAGAGTTTCAACCCAGAGAAATCGACTTAAATCTGTTTTGTAATGAGATTGCTTTTCAGGTAGAATTGGCGAATAACAACGAAATATCAATCAATTTTATTAGCCAAAATAAGTCTATAACTGCTGATTTAGACCCCAAAATTCTACAGCTTATTTTAACAAATTTGCTCTCAAATGCAATCAAGTATTCACCTGGAAATAATAGCGTCATATTGGAACTATACAGTCAAGATAAAAATATAATTTTTAAAATTAAAGATACAGGCATTGGTATTCCGTTAGAGGATAGAGAACGAATATTCGAGCCATTTTATCGCGGTAGCAATATTGATAGTATTCCCGGTACTGGTTTAGGGTTATCGATTGTTAAAACTATTGTGGATTTACATGGTGGTGAAATTTTTATAGAAAGTCAAGTCGATGTGGGTACTACCTTTACTGTTACATTGTCACCAGCAATGAACAACTAGTATTGAGCGTACAATAATACGCAAATAAATCAAAACATTTTAACAAAAATTTATAGTTCCAACTAATTAAAATTATGCAGACAAATGAACTTGAAGGTTTAATTAGGAGTTTTTCAGCATCTAGTGTTGAAAATTTAAAGTTATTGTTGTCTAATAGCGAAGCTGACAAAAATTATGATACAACCAAATTATTCAATGCTCTAAAACTTCTCGAAAATATGTTATCAATTTTGGAAATAAGTTTCAGTAAAATTAGTCAAGATGAGCAGATAGTAGCTCAACTAAAAAATACTACAAAAAAAGACAACCTAGTTATAGAATCAGTTAAAATTAATGATGCAAGAACAGAAATTGAAGATACAGTAGAGCTTTTACGCGAGCAAGTAGAAACTCTAAAGCAAATGCTGTATTATAAGGAGTTAGAATTACAAGAGGTAAGGCAAGAATTGGATAATGTAAATGAGAGTTTGTATACGACACTTAAGTATCCGCAATGCTTCTAGCTAAATTTGCAACTGCTAATGCTAATCGATCTGGAGGTACTGGTTTGGTCAAGTGCATTTGGAAACCTGCTTCCAGTGCAGCTGCAGTATCTTCGCTGCGAGCATTTGCTGTTAATGCTGCGGCAGGTATTTGTCCCCCTAATTCAGCGCCTAGTTGTCGGACTCGGCGAATAAATGTATAACCGTCTTCTTCTGGCATACTGATATCAGACAGTAACACGTCATACCCATTGGGGTTGGCGATTAGGGATTGTATCGCATTTTCAGGTGTGGCAACTGTTGTAACTACGGCGCCATATCCTTCTAGTACCACTGTAAATAACTCACGCACATCAGCCGCATCATCCAAAATTAAGACTCGCACACCCGCTAAAGATGTAATATCTTCAACTGGCATGGACATGTCGATGGCGCCTGGTAATTGTACCGCGCGCTTATTAATTCGAGTTTGCTTAGGCAGTCTAACAGTAAATGTCGCTCCCTGTCCTTCACCCGGACTTTGAGCATTAACTGTGCCACCATGAAGTTCAACAAGGTGACTAACAATTGCAAGCCCAAGCCCAATTCCAGAATTAGCTCGACTCTGAGAACTATCCGCTTGACGAAAGCGCTCGAAAACATAAGGCAAAAATTCCGCGTTAATGCCTTTACCAGTATCGCTAACTTGAATTTGGGCTGTGGAGTCAATATATTCTAATTTAATTTCCACTCGTCCACTTGGGGGAGTGAATTTAATTGCGTTAGTAAGTAAATTCCAGATAATTTGCTGTAAGCGAACTGGGTCGCCTAATATTTGTTCGGGAGCAGCATCAAGCGTAGAGACAAGTTGAATTTGTTTCGCATCCGCACTAACCCTAACTACCTCAATCGCTGCTTCTATTACTGGGATAAGTTGAATTAAACGGGCATCCAAACGCATCTTGCCAGAGGTAATGCGGGAAATGTCCAATAAATCCTCAATTAGTTGAGTTTGGATTTTAGCGCTGTTTTCGATTGCCTCAAGCCCACGAGCCAGCTTGTTTGCATCGACTTTTTGCCTGCGGAGCAACTGTGCCCATCCTAGTAGAGAATTCAGTGGATTTCTCAACTCGTGCGAGAGGATGGATAAAAACTCATCTTTGCTACGATTAGCTGCCTCCGCCGTTGCACGAGAAAACTGTTCAAGCTCTAAAAGTTGGCTGCGCTCATGCTGTAACTGTGTTTGCTGCGTAATGTCATCAATTGCCAAAAGTATCATGTCCTGATGGTTTGGTTGAGACATTCTACGGGCATTTAGCATCATGATTTTGCGTCCAATTTGCTCAAACTTATGCTCAACCACTAAGTTTTGAAACTCAGATAGCTGGTTATTGCTGGGAACAATTTGTTCTAGAAGCTCACGCAAATGAGGAATATTCCATTGTCCATTTCCTAATTCAAAAAGCGGGCGCCCTTGGACTTGAGTTGTTGTAACGTCAAAAGTCTCATAAAAAGCTCGATTTGCGGTGATGACTTTTAAGCTGGTATCTAGTACCACTAAAGGTTCCCGCATTGTCTCCACAATCGCCTCTGCATAATTACGCGATTCTGTCAATTGCTCGGAAGACCGTTTGAGCGCGTCAATATCCACCAATATCATTACCGCACCATCGATTTTATTGTCAATTGCTCGGTAGGGACGAATTCGTAAGTCATACCAATGCCCTTTCTGGTCTTGCACTTCTTGCTCTTTAACACTAAAAGTATTAATCACCGACAAAATTTCTTGCTCTAAGTCTGGGATATTGAGATTATGATTAATGTCCCGTAACGGGCGCCCCACATCAGTAGGAATCAAGTTGAGGATTTGTTGTGCTAAGGGAGTAAAGCGGCGGATACGGACATCGGCGCCTAACATAACAATGGGAACATTAGTGCTACTAAGCAAATTCTCCAAATCGTTACTAAGCTGGTTTAATTCGAGATTACGCCGATACAGTTCGTCGTTAACGGTGTTTAATTCTTCATTTGTGGCTTGAATTTCTTCTTTAGCGGTTTCGAGTTCCTCATTCGTGCTTTGCAATTCCTCATTGCTAGAGAGAATTTCCTCGTTGGCAGCTCTCAAATCCTGATTTGAGGCTTCCTGTTCTTCAATAACCGATTGCAGATGCTCTTTGGTAGCTTTTAATTCCTGTTGGAGCCGATCAACTTCTGGATCAATTTTTGACTTTCTAGCGCCAGTCTTACTAATAGTTTTTGCTTCTTGTGTCGCAGGAGTATCCTCAAACAAAATCAAAAAGTAGCGTTCTTCTAACGTCCGGGCTTTGAAGGGAATAATGTTAATAGTTACCAACCGTGCCTGCTCGTTTTCCCAGATTTGCAACCCCTCTTTTGTAACAGGCACATCCAGCTTCTTTGCCTGCCCAACGGCGGTGCGGACTTCTAGCCGCAAGTCTTCTCGAACCATTTTGAGCAGATTCAAACTTGCCCTTCCTGGAGCTGGTTCGAGATAACGACTCGTTTGTCCCCGAAATTGCAAAATCTCCAAATCAAAGTTTGTTACCACGCCAGCTGGGGCATAGCGATTTAAGACGATTCGATCTGCTTCTTTCTGCAAATCAAGGTCGGTAAAAGTCTCTTTGTTAATTTCGGAATTATATTCTACTAAGTTTAAAGCATAGTTGTTGCTAACTACATCTAGAGGTAGCCTTGCTGGTGTCAACTTGCGGGCATAAATTTTGTACTTTTTATCAACCAGCGAAAACAAGTCTAAAAATTCCCCTACGGTTTCCGAGGTTCCTAACATCAAAAATCCGGTTGCTTTCAGACCATAGTGGAAAGTAGGCAAGATTTTCTTCTGCAAAATCGCCCCAAAATAAATCATTACATTCCGACACGTAATCAAGTCGAGCTTAGAAAATGGGGGATCGACGCACAAATTTTGCTTGGCAAACACGCACATTTCGCGCACAGGCTTACAAATTTGATATCCATCGTCTACCTGGACAAAAAAGCGTCGCAGACGTTCTGGCGAGATATCTAACATCTGGCTGTGTTTATAAATACCAAGCCTTGCTTTTTCGATGGCATTTTCACTAATATCTGTGGCATAAATCTGAATTGGTGGCGCCTCTTGTTGTGTCTCTAAAAATTCTAATAAGCAAATCGCAATTGAATAAGCTTCTTCCCCAGTTGAACAACCTGCTACCCAGACGCGGATGGGTATACTAGGCGATTTATGTTTCGTAATTATCGGAAATACTTGAGTTTTTAAGGCTTCAAAAGCTTCTTTGTCACGCATAAAACTGGTGACATTAATCAAAACATCTTCGTACAGCGCTTGCACTTCTGCAGGATTGTTTTGGAGAAATGTCACGTAATCCTCCAATTGCTGTATCTGGTACAGCATCATCCGTCGCAAAATTCGCCGCTGCAAGGTAGTATGTTTGTAATGGGTAAAATCAACTCCCGTAGCAACCCGCAGCAATGCAAAAATACTTTGTAAGCTATTTTTGCTTTCTATTAATTCCTCTGCCTCAACGACATCTACCACAGTAGTATCGGCAACGTAGGGATGACGGCTGATTTTTTCTAACTCCGCAGCAATTTCACGTGGTGTTAAAATGAAGTCTACATGCCCAGTGGCTACGGCAGTATTCGGCATACTACTAACTTGTGCCGTGTCTTGACATTGAGCAAAAGTAATCCCTCCTGCTGCCTTAATAGCCTTTGCTCCCAGTGCGCCATCACTATTACCCCCAGATAATACGACTGCGAGCGCTTTGTTACCTCGATCTGACGCTAGCGAAAAAAAGAAAGTATCAACGGTCATCGCTACTCCGCGAGTCTTCTCACGAGGCATCAGTTTTAGCACCCCGTCAGATATAATCATCTGCTTACCAGGGGAAATCACATACAGATGGTTTGGTTCCACGGTAGTATCATCAACCACTTCATGCACTGGCATCTCAGTTGCACGCGAAAGAATTTCCCTCAACAAACTTTTATGATCTGGTGATAAGTGTTGCACCAGCACAAAACCCATGCCGGTATTAGTCGGCAGATGCTGCAACAATTGTGTGAATGCTTCTAATCCACCCGCAGATGCTCCAATCCCAACAATGGGAAATATATTCGAGTTACCTTGCTGCTCTCCATTAGGCGCCGACTGTTGAGTACGCTGGGGTTGAGATTTCTTTCTAGCTGGTCGCCTATTCATTTATAAGTATAGCTCTTGTGAAAATGTAAAAAATTTAACCCTTGGTTTAGAGCTTTTGGTTTCACCTTGGTAAAAACGAATCAATATTAATCAATCAAGGTAAAACATAGTAATCAATACTACGTAGGTTTTGAGTAAAATCCCCCCAACCCCCCTTGGTAAGGGGAGCTAAAAGCACGACTTTTCCCCCCTTATTAAGGGGGGTTAGGGGGGATCAATTTCTTAACCGAGCAGTATTGACATAGTAATTACTCTATATATATCTTACTACTAACGTAAGTTTCAAAAACCCGGTTTCTAATATATAATTAGCGATTACGCCAAACTGCATGGCTACGTGCGGTTAAAAAAGTATTGATGGGAATCGCAAACCTTAAAATTTCTAAACGCTTGCCTTGTTTTTCAATTTCTCTAGCAATACCGTTAATACCTATCAAATTTCCTTGCTCATCTAATACAGCACCCCCGCTCATTCCGGGTACGGCTCGATTATCGTACACTAAGGTATAACCCTTTTCACCAGTTTCCAAGCGACTACGAATATTACCTTGAGTAAATTGGTAATTACGTTCTTCTGTAACCCCAGGTATACTTGAAGCCCATCCAGCTACATAAACAGGCATTCCTTCGTATGCGTTATCAGAATTTCCCACACTAGCGACGTTATAATTTTGTACGCTGCTAAATTCCAATATTGCTAAATCTAACCCTAATAATTCTCTAATACGCTTTACCGAATAACGGGCGCCGTCATATGTTTTAATTTCATAATTACCATCATCCGCAACTACATGCTGATTAGTCAAAACGTAATAAGTATTTCCTTTGCGCTCAATAACCACTCCAGAACCGGCGCCATCTCCACCAACAACAACCGTAAACTGTTTAGCAATAGCATTAATTTGTAACGGTGACAACGCAAAAGCCACTTGCGGTTGAATTATAACAACCGCAGCACCGAACAGCAATGCTGGGAGATTATCTATAAATTTCATACATACCGTCGATTTTTGCTCTGCGGGAAGTCAATTTATGGAAATAATAACTTGAGATAATTTTCTAATGGTATTCCCCAGCTATATTGTTGCATTTGTTTTTGCTCTAACAGTGCTGGTTCAGTTCCATCTTGATATATATAAGGATTGCCCCAAAGCGGTTCAGCGTGCATACCGTTAATGGCAACAACCTCACCTGCATGATTTAATACAGGGCCACCACTCATACCTTTTTGGATATCGTTAGTGTAAGCAATTTGATACCCACCTTCTAATGCTTTATTTAAAACAAGGGAAACTCGACCACTTTTGATTACAAATCCTTTGTCTGTATTTGCTTGTGTATCCCCTGGAAACCCTGCTGCATAAACTTCGTTGCCTTTCTTGAGCTTTGACGTCGAACCAAGCGAAGCTAGAGGGTAACTTTGATCAACGCTTTGAAATTGCAATAACGCTAAATCAGCTTTTTGTAGAGATGTTGAATGTGGAGATACTACATTTAACTTCTCTACTGGTGTTGCTGAATATAATCGACCGTTGTTAGTTTGAATTTGATAAGGTGGTTTACCTGCCCGAAGAACGTGGGCATTAGTTACCACAGTATAAACTTGTCCCTGATTTTTAATTAATATCCCTGACCCCAAAAAATCACCTGCCAGGATTTTAACTGTGATTGACGAGGCAATATGTTGGAGTTGCGGTTGGGATTTTATAGATGGTTGCTCAAGCGCAACCATATAATGCGGCACTTTGGGCATCGGCAATAATGATAAACCGCTCAAACTGGCAATAATGATAATAAAACGTTGGCGCCAATTCATCGATTACACTTCAAAACTAGTCAACTACTCTTGATTCGTAACACTACCAGCTTGCTCAGACTCACTACTTTTATCATCAATGATTTTCTGAATATCAAAGTAATCAGCATCATCGATAGTCAAATAATCTAAGCTCTTATTACCCTCATTAAGTAATATAGAGCCATCGCTGCTACTTCCAGCACGATTATCGAGTAGTTTTTGCATAACTTGGCGAGGGTTTGCATTACTTTTGAGCGTTACTAACACCCCACTTGGTAAACAAGGACCTCCCTTATAACTGGCAACACACAATACAGGTTGCCCATTAAACTTGCCAGCGCGTAAAAAGTTAAGCGTACCATTACTAAAAAACCTTTGGAAACGCGCGGATATATCCTCACAGCGTCGCACCGGAGTCCAAGGAGCAGGGAAAGCAGAGTCAACCCAGCGAATCATTGGTTTATTACCCCGTGGTGTACGAACTAGCGTAGCTGGTACACCTCTACTAACCCCACAATAAAACTTATTAATTTGGGCATTGGTGGGTTCGCTAAGGGTACTGGTTACAGCGAGCGCAATTGCTGTTACACTCAGAATTTGAAAACATGCGCCGAGCTTCATAATATCGAGTAAGCCATTTACAAAATAGAACCTTTCAGATTTACTAGTAGCCATTTGAGGCGCCCATAATCCAAAAAGAATACCGATAACCTGATTTTTGCGTTCTTAAGCTAATCGCTCCACAAAATACTCAATTTAACTTCAGTTTATCGGATTCTCCACAAATTACAATACGATTCCCAAATTAAAATTATGCAAAACTTGTAATATTTAGTAGCAATAAATTTTTTGGCGTAAATTACATTACAAAACACCAATACTTTCGCGTATATTACATGTTGAATTTATTACTTACCATTAACTATGATAACAAAATATAAGTCTCAAGACCGAGAAGCAATAATAAAAATGATTGATTCAATCTACCGTGAGTATGGTGACAAAATTTATTTAGAAGGCGCAGATAGTGATTTACTAGATATAAAAGCCAACTATTTACAACATGGAGAATTTTGGGTAAAACAAGACGACACAGGACATATAATTGCTTGCATCGCTATAAAACGTTCTATAAATAGTTTATTAGAACCTACAGCATCATTAAAACGATTTTATATACTCCCAGAATATCGCGGTTCAGGACTCGCACAGCAAATGCACAACACAGCTATCCAATGGTGCAAGCAAAATAATATTAGTCAAATATACCTATGGTCAGACACAAGATTTACACGCGCGCATTCCTTTTATAATAAGCACGGTTATAAACAACAAGGTATTCGTGATATGAACGACGGCGCCATGCCTTATCAAGAATATTATTTTGTGAAAACCCTGTAAAATAATACCATACTCGATTACTAATAATTATAGTATAGTCATCTTGTGGAACGGTCATCCCTGCCCGTTTATTATTAAAAGGCGGGCAAGGATGCCCACCCCACAAGAAAATTTTTTATATAAAAAGAGGCGCCGTCAAAAATTTAAATTAATCAAATTAAATAAAATTAGGTATGTTAGTCACCCCGCTAGCCGAGTTAAAATTATTACATAATGCTTCCTTTTTAGAAGCTAAATCTGATAGGTTAACTATTATCTAAGAGAATATTTTAAAAGTTTAAAATTGTGGAACAGGCATCCCTGCCTGTTTAATACAAGTGGGTGTTTGTGTACTATAAATATTCAGGGCGGGGCAAGGATGCCCACCCCACAAGGAAATTTTAATTTTATTTGAAAGTCTCTTGTAACTTTTTGCAAGGCGCCTGCAATTTTACACTTAGACAAACAACTTGACTAGGCGAGTAAAAATTGTTACACAAATCTTTATATTTACCTTTTTTATAATGTAGACCAACTATTTCTATACATTTCAATAACCTTAGTTAGTAAGTTATGTGCCGCATTTTGTCTTGCTTCTCTTAGATTATTTCCTGTTCCTTCTGCAACCAAACATCTTCCTCTAAACCGACAAGTAGCTTCTATAGTAAATACTAGTTGATGCGGTGTACCTGTCCTTACTTCTATTTATATTGTTCCCTTGTGGTAACAAAAAATTCACAAACTTAGTGCAATAATTTACTACAGTTGGCGCCGTTATAACATCACTATCATCTTGTGACAACAATCACATACAACTTTAATATAAGCCAATATTAACCATCTTCTCTGATTACGGGAAATAAGAAGCTTACTTAGTGGATAGCATCCGTAGTCAGCCATTAGCTTAATTTTTTTTGCCATACTCACTTTCTTAAAATTTACGCTACACCTTGACTAGTTAAACCGGAAGACTCTGCTTCTGGTGTACGTAAAACTTCGCTCTTCACTTTCATGTGTTACAACTTTCCCCAATATATCGCTAAAATAAACGACTTCGTAATTAGGCGCCAGTTCTTTCTTTAGTTGCTTCCAGAGTTTGATTGCCTCTTCATCAAAATCTGCTTCTACGGATGGGCTAGAGAACCAGGTGAGGAAAGCGGGGTCATCCCAATTTAATGTTGTGTTGTAAACTGCTGCCCATTTATATAATCTATTTATAGTTTCTTGACTCAAAGGCAGTTTTGCAGGGTCGATGTTACCAATTAGGCCTCCCGATGCCCACCATAAAGGGTAACATCCATAGTCTGCCATTAATTTAATCTTGGTTCCTATAGTTGTTCTCATTAATTTTATGGTGGAGAATTATGAATTTTTCCAACTACATAACCGAACAAGAGCTATTATCGTAAGGCTTCTAAATCAGTTAAATTCACTACGGTTTTACGTAGTCTGTTGCTAAAATACACGACCTCATAATCAGGCGCCAGTTCTTTTTGTAGCTGCTTCCATAAACTAATTCCTTCTTCTTCAAAAGCAGCTTTAGCTTCTAAACTAGGAAAACCTGGGGAGTCAGCAGGGTCTTCCCAATTTAAGGTTGCATCATAGGCGTATGCCCATCTATGTAAGCGTTCAATTGTATCATTACTCAAGGGTAGGTCTTCAGGGTCTATATCCCCTACTTCTTCATCGTTCCACCATAATGGGTCACATCCATAATCAGCCATTAGCTGAATTTTTCTAGGCATAAAATTTAACCTCAACAACAATTATTTAGGTTTTGTTCTTGGATTTGCACCAACAATATATCCGTTATTAGCGACACTCAAGGAAATAAACTTTGTATCTCCCTTAAATGTAAATTCATAAATAGCCCTAGGTTTATTATGACTCTTTCCTTGGTATCCTACAATTTTACCTGTAGTTACTGCCGCCATTACAGCATCCAAGATTTCATCTTCGTTAATTCCTATATTGGCAAACTGCTTGGCCTTTGCCAATATATGTTGTAAGCCTCGCTCGTCATCTCCTTCTTCCAGAAAAATTATTTTGCCTTCAGATAGCTTGGTTATTCTTACAATCTTTTGAGGTGTATGTTTGATACCTAGTTGGGCTAGTTCGGCAATTAAAACAGCTTTATTCGCTTCGTAATCTGGTTGAGTCGTCACAAATTCAAGTTATTTTCTCCAATTGTAGCAAGGGCATCATTATTAGATGCCCTCAAATTTAAGTAACTGCACAGGCGCGCTCCTGACGGGAGCTACGCGCCTACTGCTTCTTTCGCTGCGTATAGAACTTCTGCGTTAATGTTTCCTATACCGCGTTCGCGCGCAAACTTTTCAGTGTTACGTTTGACTTTGCCGCGTACAAAACCAGGTATTTTGTTTAGTTCTGCTAAACCGTCTTTTGTCCAGCTTAAATCAGATTCTGCGGAAATACCTTTGGTAATAACTTCTTTAGTATCGTGTCCACCAAATATTTCTAATAAGTGGTCTTCCATTCCCAAGGTAAACGAGTTATATACTAAGTCGGCTACTTGGTTTGTTCCTTCGTATCCCATAAATGGTTTGTAACCAATAGGGAAATTTTGAATATGGATAGGCGCCGCTATTACACCGCAAGGAATATCTAACCGTTTACCAACGTGACGTTCCATTTGTGTACCGAATATAGCTGAGGGTTCAACGCGCGCTATCGCATCTCCAATGGCGCCGTGGTCTTCGGTTATTATTACTTCATCGCAGTATTCACTAACTTGTTCACGGAACCAGTCAGCATCATATTTACAATAAGTGCCTGCCCAAACAACGTGAATTCCCATTTCGCGCGATAAAATCTTGGTCATTGCTGCTGCGTGGGTAGAGTCACCAAACACTACAGCTTTTTTACCAGTTAAGTTTTGACAGTCGATGGAACGTGAGAACCATGCAGCTTGCGATACATACAATGTTTGATTATTAATAAACTCTTCATAATCAACATTGGCGCCTTGAGCGTTGATAACCTGCTGAATTTTTCGGATACAACGCGCTGTTTCTACTACACCCATCGGCGTAATGTCTACACATGGTGTTCCAAATTGTTCTTCGAGGTACTTCGCTGTTGCTAAACCGAGTTCGCGGTAGGGACACAAGTTAAACCATGCACGGGGTAAATTTTTTAACTCGTGAACTGAGGCGCCTTCTGGTATTACAGTATTAACTTCGATACCCAAGTCAGCCATTAACCGCTTTAACTCAGTGCAGTCGTGCTGGTTATGGAAGCCTAAAGTGGAAATACCAATGATGTTAACTGAGGCTTTTTCACTTTTACCTTCAGGTAACTCACCTTTTTTGCGCGCTTTCTCAATGTAGAACTGGACGATTTGTTGTAATGTTCGGTCTGCTGCTTGTAACTCGTTGACGCGGTAGTGGTTAACGTCCGCTAGCATCACGTCACCTTTTGCATCGAGTTGCGCGCGTTCTACAAAGTTTTGTAAATCTTCTTGCAAAATGCTCGAAGTGCAGGTAGGAGTCAAAATAATTAAGTCGGGGTGTTCTTCTTGGTCTTTACGGGTAATGTTATCTACCACCTTTTCTTGTGAACCGCGAGCTAGTACATGACGGTCTACAACACTCGTTGTGACTGGGGTAAAATTTCGCTCTCTCTCTAACATCGAGCGCATTACGTTAAAATAATCATCCCCTAAAGGAGCGTGCATTATGGCATGAACGTTTTTAAAAGAACTGGCTATTCGTAGCGTACCAATATGAGCAGGACCTGCGTACATCCAATAAGCCAACTTCATATATATGTTCTCCCTTAGCGTTTCTTTTTTATTAACGTTTTTGATTGTCGCAAAACTTTTGGCGCCTTTATGCCTTAGAGAAATGAAAGTTATTATTTGCAACAAATGTCCGAAATGTTTTTTCCCCTATGTGTAGCTGTTTTTAGAGTTAACACGCCTTATAAATACGTATATAAATTATGTGTCTCAATTCTAAAATTGCTATCGCTACATTAAGTTTACTTGTTGGGTCAACCATTTCAGGGTTTTCAGCCAATGCGACACTACCTCAGCAAAAACAGCCTGTTGTTACTGCTCAAGTTAATGAAGTAAAAAATAATACTATTATTCCTGGTAAGCAGGTAGGTGCCATTACTAGAAAAACGAAGCGTGCGGATTTGGTAAAGTTGTTCGGCGCCTCTAAACTCAAGGATGAGACAACAAGATTTTTTGGTGGAGAAGCAGAGTTTCCCGGTACGGTAATAAATTTGGGTAAAGATAGAGGGTTGACTGTTCTTTGGAAAGATAAAACTCGCACCCAAGTTACAGGTGTAATGGTATACGACTCGCAATGGAAAACTCCTGAAGGTATTGGAGTTGGAACAACTGTGAGTCAATTGCAGCAAAAGATAGGCAAATTTAAGATGAGTGGCTTGGGTTGGGACTACGGTGGTATTCCACAGCTTGAGGGAACTAAAATAGCGAATTATAAGGGCCAACTTGTTTTGCGGATGAGTGTAGATGAAAAACTTGCTCAGAAGTATGAGAAGGAGTCTTTAGCAATTTCAGGTGACGGTGTTACATTGTCTTCGAGTAATCCTAGTTTGAAGCGTTTGGGTGTTAATGTTAGACAAATGATTGTGTTTTTTGATTAATTCGTACTAATCACTAAAGTGATTATGGTAATCACTGAAGTGATTATTACGAGCGGTTGGGCATCATGTGCGGTAGGCAACGCGCAGGCTTTGTATCAAAATAATTAATGATGCAACTGCCATTCCGGCGCCCCAAACCCAGTATGGTAACAGTAATTGCTGTTGAATTTGGGCGGTATCAGAAAGTCCTAATGGTCCGGCTGTATAACTAAATAAATAATCTAATTGGTGATAAGTACTTATACAGGCTTGGACTCCAAGAAATTGCACGGCAAAACCTTGTACCCAACGACTAGCTTTGAGTCCAACTGCCAGAATTGTTACACCAAGTAAGGGTATTAATACAAATCCAAAGGGTGAACGTACCCATATTAAGGTTGATATTAATAAACTTATTCCTAATATTTTTAAACTTAATGATGCTGTTTTAAAGCTGCGTGATGCGATAATTAAAGCGGCGCCTGCAATTGGTGGTCCCATAGGTCCTGCGGCAGCAACTAACGAGCGACGTATAGGGTCCCAAGATGAAGGAAATGCAAATGTAGCAACCCCAGAACCATCTGAAAAAATTTGTAACTGTTCAAAATTTCCTCCGAGTAGCGCTGCTGTTAAACCATGCGCCATTTCGTGAAACCAAGTTGCCAAAATTGTAAACGGATAAAGAATATAGTCACCACCAGGAATTTGCCATAGCACCGCAGTTGCAATGGCTGCTGCTACCAACCATTTAAGCCCCATGCGGTCTATAACCGCTGGGGCCTCTTTTGCGAGCAAAGGTTCGTTATATTTCCACTGTTCGCTCATACTACATCCACTTATACACTTGACTCTATCGTAACTAGACTGAACTGGGTTTGTGGGATGTTGCCCAAATATCTAGTACACGACGGGGCCAATGTATTTGTTTCCAAATGAATCTGAATTTGCGGACCAGAACGTGCTAGACGAAAAATAATTCCATCGCTGACTCCGGATTGCAAAATTTTCTCGCCATTTATATATGTTCCATTTGCTCCCAGACTTACGATTTCCCAACCGGGAGTTACACGTCGTACTTCTACGTGGTGGCGAGAAACCACGGCACTATAAAGAACAACATCATTATCGCTCGCTCGTCCGATACGGATTATAGATTCGCCCTCAAAAGTCCAACTTTGAGGTGGAAGAAATTCTAGTGGGTGTATGAGGGTAAGTGTTATCACGCGCCGAAGCTGTATTAAATTTCTACTGTTTGAAACAGAAATGTTACCAAATCACCCTTGCCTAAACCAATGCGGTCGCCTGGTCGAAGCCTATGTCTGTTGCCGGGTAGCAATGGTAAGTTGTTAATGTAAGTGCCGTTTGAACTACCTACATCTTCTATATAGTATGCGTCAGCTTCGACGCGAATATCGGCGTGAATCCGCGAGACAATTTCCGAGTTCGAGAAACCCGATACATCGATATCTGGCGGAATACGGTCATTCGGTTTACCAATATGAATTACCGGAATATTTTGCGGTAGTTCTATGGTTTGTTCCGACTGCACGTGAACAAGCCGTGAGGTTATTTGCTGTAGCTGGGTTCTAGCTGGCGATGGTGCAGGCGCCGATACTGGTTCCGCTTGCGTAACAGGTTCAGGAATAAATGCAACAGGCTCTGGAATGGATGCAACAGGCTCTGGTTCCGGTGGTGCAACAGGCTCTGGTTCCGGCACTATAGTTGGGGGTGGTACAACAATTGGTGGCGAAGTTGCAATTGGCGGAGCTGTAACGGTAGGTGCAGGAAAATTTGCAGGAGCGGGTGTGTATTGTGGCCTTTCATTCACAACCACAGCTGTCGGTGGAAGAGGTTCTGGGTCTGGAACTAAAAGCGGAGCAGGAGGCGCCGTCACCACAATTGGTTGTGGTACTACTGTTTCAGGTGGTGGAACTAGAGGCGGCACTTCTACAGGTGTTTCAGAGGCAACTGTAGGTGGTGCTACCGTGGGATAAGGAGTACCAACAGCAGCAGCCCGCAAATTAAAGCCGCACTGACCGCAGAACGATGCATCTGCCTGCACGGTTGCCCCACAGCTTGGACAGCTAACTGTAGCTGGTAATGGGGTGTAGCAAGCTTCACACTGAACGGCACCGTCTGGGTTGGGGTGATTACAGTTAGGGCAGACGATCATGGAGATAAGCCTTTGTTCTAGGTCATCTAATGGTTATTGTAAAAAGCAAAGAATTTGCTCTCACTTTTAATTATTTACTTTGGCGCAAGACAAGTTAGTTGCTAGCAGCACAAAAGAATAAGCGTGTTTCAGTTTTGGGTTTTTAGATATACTGAAAGTATACCCATACCTTTATCTGTTATACAGACGCAGCTGCTAACTCGTCACCCGCAGCCGCATCTAACAGCCACAAAAGCTCTCCTTGCGGTTTAATCAAGCGAGATGGGTAAGTAAAGTTGTCAGCAGCAGGTGCAAACACTTGCGCTAAAGATGGTTTTTTATTAGCACCAGCCACTACAAACATAACGCACCGAGCCGCGTTAATAAATGGGTATGTGAAAGTTATGCGCTGACTATCTCCTTTATTACCAACGGTAACAAGCTTATCAGTGACTTTTAAAGCATCGGTATGAGGGAACAATGAAGCCGTATGAGCATCGTCACCCATACCAAGTAAAATCACATCCAATGCTGGGAATTCACCACTGTTAACTTTAAAGAATTCTTGGAGTTCTTTTTCGTGTTTGGCTGCTGATACTGCTGGGTTGCCATCAAGAGTTGGTATCGCGTGAATATTTTGTGGGGGAATATTAACTTTGTTCAACCACGCTTGACGTGCCATCAGTTCATTACTATCTGGATGGTCAGGTGGAACGTAACGTTCATCACCCCAAAACACGTGTATTTTCTCCCAAGGTAGATTTTGGGCGGCAATCGCCTCATACAATGGTTTAGGCGTACTACCTCCTGATAAAGCAATTGTAAACTGACCGCGCGCTTCAATAGCGAGAGAGAGCTTCGCCAAAATAATAGAGAGCGAGCGTTCAATTAGTGCAGGCAAATCAGGCAAAACTTCTACTTTTCGATTCATGTCATCACCACGTTGCTGACTTATCAGCAATTACAATAGCGAAAATATTCGCTTTCCTTTGTGATCACTTATATTTAATTAACGAGAATTGTATCCCGCTGTGCTGTTAATAGCTGTGTAATGCCCTTTTCGGCAAAATCCATTAACTGATTTAACTGAGTTCGGCTAAAACTTCCTTCTTCAGCAGTTCCCTGAACTTCGATAATTCCAAGATTTTGATTCATCACCACATTAAAGTCTACTGTTGCCGCTACATCTTCAACGTAGTTCAAATCTAAAAAAGGTTCGCCTTCTAACAATCCCACTGATACTGCCGCGACTTGTCCTACTAACGCAGAGCGTTCTAACACACCTTGTTGAAGTAATTTATTTAAGGCGCCAGCGACAGCTATAAAACCACCAGTTATGGCTGTTGTTCGCGTTCCTGCATCAGCTTGTAAAACATCAGCATCAACAGTTATCGTCCGTTCACCCAAAGCCTCAAAATCAATTGTCGCACGTAGCGAACGACCAATCAATCTTTGAATCTCTTGTGTCCGTCCCGATAACTTTAAAAATTCGCGTTCATGCCGCTGTTGCGTAGCCGATGGTAGCATTCGGTACTCAGCAGTCAGCCAACCTTTACCCGTTCCTTCAAGAAACCTAGGAACACCATTACTTATACTTGCCGTGCATAGAACCTTCGTTTCGCCGCAAGATGCAAGTACAGAACCAGCAGCATAGCGAGTAAAGTTTTGCTGAAAGCTGACTTTCCGCAGTTCATAGGGTTGCCGACCATCGGGACGCTGCCACATATGTAAATTGCCTCAAATTTATAATAAAAGACGATACATTCCCTTTATGCAATACTGTTAAATTAATCTAATTGATTTTATATAACTGAGGTAACACCACATCAACCGATAAGTGAAATTATATCTTCAAGGACTTTATTGGGTGGCTGGTCGCCATTAACCGTAATTAAACGGCGCCTGCGGTCATAGTACTCCAAAATTGGAATAGTCTGGTCATAGAACAACTCAACGCGACGCTGAACAATCTCTGGATGGTCATCGGGTAAAGAACGTCCCAGAGAACGACTTACCATTACAGCTTCAGAAACTTGTAAGTATACAGCAAACGACAGTTTTTGTCCTAATTCATCGAGTAAAAAATCTAACTCCTCAGCTTGGAAAGCAGTACGAGGATAACCTTCTAATATCCAACCACGTTCGACATCCAGACTTTTAAGACGTACACGAACAAGCTCAATCATCAATTCGTTAGGGACAAGTTCACCAAGTTTTACATAAGGCATTGCAAGACAACCTAATTTTGATGAACTTGCTACAGCTTCACGTAAAACCTCACAATAAGAAATCAGAGAAATATCAAAGTGCGTACAAAGACTTTGAGCTTGCGTACTCTTCCCTGAACCTGAACCTCCTAAAATCACTAATCTCACGACAAAACACTCCTAATGTAGTCAAAAATGAAACTATGTAAATTTGTTGTGCCCAAATAAACGGCAAATGTAACATAGATAGACTGCTCTCAAGGCTTTGATTTTTGAATCAATTTCTGTATCGTGAATGCTGGTTCTCATTTTTACGACATAGTACGTGTGAGTAAGCGTGTAAATATAAATTTTAATTCCACTTGACTTAAAGGCAAAGCAAATGATTGACTAGGAATGCCACTTACTCGCCCACACTAAATTAAAAAAAATTCTGGCTATAGAGAAAAAAAATTTCAAATTCGACATCCGCAAATTCTCTCAAACTCATTGTGTATTTTTAAACATTAAATTATGGCTGTTCAGTTAGAAACCCCAAGCACAAATCAGACTCTAAGATTACCATATACAGTTGAGGGTTTAATACAAGTTTTTACTACATCGCATCGTAACTTTTTTACCACAGTTATGGCAGAAGCACTTAGACTAGCAGGTCAAGGAACTCCTGTACTAGTAGTGCAATTTCTTAAAGGTGGTATTCATCAAGGGTGCGAAAAACCAGTGAAGCTAGGGCAAAAACTAGATTGGATTCGCTGTGATTTACCGCGATGTATTGATACACCCCATCTTGAAGACAGCGAAAACGAATCGCTACAAAAATTGTGGCAACATACACAAAAAGTAGTATCTTCTCTTAAGTATTCTCTCGTTGTACTAGATGAGTTAAGCTTGGCAATAAATCTTGGCTTAATACCCGAAGCTGATGTATTAAGCTTTTTAGCAAGGCGCCCTCCCAACATAGACATCATTCTCACAGGTCCAGAAATGCCCAAATCCATTTTGGACATAGCAGACCAAATCACAGAAATTCGCCGTAGTCAAAGACCGTAGGGGCGGGTTAACCAATATCTTAAAACAGTATTAATATCTCCTAAACCCGCCCACAAAACCCGCCCACACAAAAATGTTTGACCATATTTCATTAGGCATCACCAACCTGGAAAAAAGCATCGTGTTTTACGATGCCGCATTAAAATCATTGGGTATTAATCGTATATTCGCTTCGCCTGATGCTGGAATTGTTGGTTACAGTGGCCTCGGTGGCGTCTGGTAAAGATGAAGGAAAACCCAGTCTACGTATCTAGTACCATCCCAACTATTACGCTGCCTATGTTTTTGGCCTAGATGACTATAAACTTGAAGCTGTCTGTCATAAATCTTAAAACTTTATACTTCTGTAACTAAGCTTCTTGCTACAGAAGTGGGATGCATTAAGAACGAAGCAGCTTTTTTCAAAGTTACCTCTGATAGCACAATTTGCTTCAGAGTAACTAGCCCTTCGTTAACAAAGGAATCTCTTACCGAAGCTTTATCTCCACTATTGAAGGAAGTTTCGTAAAAAACTTCTTTAATTCCTCCAGAAATAATTAACTTTAAACAAGATAAACAAGGCTCTAAAGTCACATAAATGCTGGCTCCGTCAGTTGGTATACCATGTTTGGCGGCTTGGGCAATTGCGTTTGCTTCCGCGTGTACAGCCCTTGATGGTAAAGTTTTACTTGTATCACAACTCATTAATCCAGGATAACAATATCCTTGTACTGTACAATGAGGAGAGCCAGAGGGTGAGCCATTATAACCTGTTGCTAGAACTTGTTTGTTTTTAACGATGATGGCGCCTACAGGAAATGCAAGGCAAGTTGAACGAGTAGCTGCTAGTTTCGCCAACATCATAAAGTATTCATCCCATGTTGGTCTGTGAGTTGCTTGGTAGGATTGCAAAATATCATCCATAAATTTTTATTGAATTAAAGATTTATCTGACTAATGAACTTGTTGACTAATTTTCCAATTTATCAAAGATTGCTTTAGTTGACTTAAAGCATCTTCATAATTATGAAATCTAATTTCTGCGACTAATGTGGGAATACCTCTTGGAAACCGAGATATTCTTTTACCAACTTCATATAAAATAATGATTGGAATTTTTCTGGCTTCAGCATAAGCTAGCTCCATACCCACACCGAACGAAGGATAACCGAGGTAAGCTATCACTAAATCACTGCTACTAACCTGATGTTTATCATTTTTAAATACTTCTTGAGGAGTAAATTCAGGATTATTTACTGGGTCTGTATAAAGATGAGGAACATAAGCTTCTATACTTATTTCTTCACATAGTAAGGCTATACTTTCATAAAATTGTTTATATTCTTCAGGATTTTTTATATCAGTCAAAGCACCAGAAATATATGCTTTACACATTTGTAATAACTCTATTTAGATAAAAATTTACTTATCACAACTATTGTGACTTCTTTTTTGGAGTTGGTGTTGAATCTGGAGAAGAATTTGAGGCAGGTTTAAAAAGTTGAATAGCAGTAATAAATGCGGTTAATAGCGCGGCTATTGCTGCGATTGCTGTCCATCTAGTGATAGTATCAGTTCCTAAAGGTAATAATAGCATTTGACGAAAACCTGCTTTCAGTTTTTTATACTCGCTTGAATTTATACATAGCTTTCTTAAAGCATCTGTATTACCTTGCATCCATAAATTATTTCTATCGTTAAAAAAATCATAGATTTTATTTGTGTTAGGAAGTCCTCGAAGTACATCGAGCCTTGCAGCAACATCAATATTAGTTTTCATTACTGATTTAGAACTTAGTCTTTCTAATATTAAATAAGCAATTGGTTCATTAGTATCTTGAATATGAATGTGAACAGATTCTTTTGATAAATTATGCAATGCAATACAAAGGGCGCCTGACCAACAAGGGTTTAGTCGAGTACCAATATGCCCTATACCTTTAGAAACCAAAGATACTGTTGCATAAACCGGACTAAAAAAATAGCCGTCGAGCCATATGGATTCATCAGTCCAAACTAAAGTAGTATCTTGGGGTGGTATCTCAAAATATTCTATTTCCCTATGGGGATTATTTATATCTACTTTTTTTTGGATAGCTAACTTTTCTTTTTTACCAATTGTGTAAGCAAATTTACTAGCAGTTAAGCATAAATTACAACCCTTAATACTACCTGGCTTTAAAGGATGAAATAATATACCTTTACCCAGTTCTTTAATAAGGTCACGTTCTCCTAAAACTGACATTTACCACTTCCTTAAGTATAACAAATAAATATGTATAAAAAATATCAATAAATTAATATTATACAAGTCTAATCAAACAAGTGTAAAGCTTTTTAGTTGCTAAAGAGCGAGCTTGTACGCACTAATTCTTGTATATCTAAGTAGGTTGGCACAATTAAATCGAACTATGTAACGTTTTGTAAGGGTAAAGGGTAAAGGTTTTCCCCTTTTTCCCTGCGGCTTTACCCATTGCAATATAGTTATGTTTATTTACGCCCATCTACTTACATCAAGATAGAAGATGTTGTAGTCATGCAAATACCGCGACAAAAAGCTTCAGCGACCAAACTGAAGCTTTTTATACTTCTCAGTTAAACATCAGAGTTTTAAATACTATCTATCTTGGGTATACCTAATGTTATCCTTTATACATTCAGCTGCTTTTTGAAGTTCTATCCCTAAGTAACCAATGTGTTCAGGTAAAATACCTGGAGAGGAAGCACAAATAGAGCGAATCAGCTTGAGAGGATTTTTTCCACGATGATACCCAATCACTTCACCGCTGCCAGGAGTTGTGTGGCTCACAATAATTTGTTGTCCATCCACTTCGATGAGAAAATTGCCAGAGGGATCATCAAAGTTACGTCGGTTAACAATCGCTGCATATTGGTTGGCAATTAATCTGTCTGCATTTTCCCAAGTGTCATCATAAATATGAGCCGATTGACTAATAGTTATCAATGGTCCCATTTTCAAGTCGTAATTAGACCGTTTTGATATTTCTGAGCGAATATGTTGTTGCAAAGCTCTCAACCCCATTGCATTTGCTGGCCACGCAGCAAACATATCGTTACTTCTAAAAGTAGCTGTCAGTGATAACTCATTGCCTACGACTCGTAGCCAAATGTGATTTAGACACGGACTACCACCTTGGTCGTGATCTTTGACATCCCATAGATTCATTACTCCACTAGCCGCATCAATTTCTCCAATTAGCTTATGGATAACCTGCTCGATCTGGTCGCGTCCAAACCAAGAGCGTAAACGTTGACCATAAGTATATTTAACGCCCTCCTGGTATGGCGCGTCATCTAAAATTTGAGAAATGTACTCTTTGACGAAAGCACGGTCAACTGGTAAAAAATTTGGTTCGGGAAAATAAAAATCGTCAGGTTCATCAGTGACAACTGCGATTAAATCAATTAACTCTTGCCATTGTCCATCATAACCAGTTGGTCGAATTGTACCTGTTGTCTTGATGCGATGAATAATTTTAACCCATGCTTCGGCTACTGTTTTGCCTTCGATTCTGTGTCCATACCGCACACCTGGTAATACCGTTGGCAAAGTACTGGACATTGGGAACTCTAGGGGAAAACCCCAAGGTTCTAAGCTTTGCTGCTGTGAAAAGGATTTAATAAGGACACAAGCTTCGCTTATTGTTCGCGCGGTCTTACACTCTATAAAATGGCGTAGTTTTTCTAAAGCCTTAACTTCTACATCTATATCTATATATCCAGGTATCTTAGAGCGAACTACCCAGCAATGCTGTCCTGCGTCGCTCAATCCGGATTCAAAACCATTGCTGAAAAAGTCTTGTAAGCACTGACAGGCGCCTGCATTATTATCCTCTTTTGTAGCGTTAAGAAGAACCAAATAACGAACATGAGGATTATAAAGCAAATTACGTATTAGTAAGTTTATACCTCTTGTTGCGGAATAAAGTTGCCCTATAACAGCATACTCATGAGGTTGTAACTGTTTTGCAATCACCTGCCTAACAGTCCACCCTGTGATTACTGCTGTTTGTCCCTGACCGTAAATAAGCTGGTTGGGCTTATGTAATGCTTTGTACTCAAATTGGGCTATCTGACTAATTGCTGCCATACCTCGTAACCTCGCCCTCGACACTCGCGTTTAATAACATACCATTACGCCTACTCTCAATGACATAAGCTCTAAACGAAAGTTTATTTATGGGCTATTCTGCTCTTCGCTCCATACTCTAAACTCAAAGAAACTGATTTCTCTTTACAAAAGTTAACGCCTAGTTTACAATTGTTTACAAATCCAGCAATAAATTTTTAGGAAAATCCCATGACATACAAAGGTGCTATCGTAGACGACCAGGGTAAAATGAATAATTTTGCTCTTGAGCCAAAGGTATATGTAGATGAACAAGGCGACCGTACTGGTTTCACTCCTTATGCTGAGTTACTCAATGGTCGTTTAGCGATGATTGGTTTTATTTCGTTGATTGCGTTGGAAGTATTTACTGGACACGGTATTTTCGGTTTCTTGCAAAATCTCTAAATGTTTTAGTATTTAACTAACTAAAAATAGTTGTAGTAATTGTGATTCGACGATATTTAATAAACCCGCTCCTACATGTTGATGTGTTGGGGCGGGTTTATTATGGTTTTAGGCACTACACAAAAAGGGGTATATATGGCTTTGACAGCATCTACAATGGTAAATCTTGGTACACAGGCGCCTGAATTTTCACTCCCAGATGTGGTATCAGGAAAAACTATCTCACTATCTGATTATGAAGGGAAGCCGTTGCTGGTAATGTTTATATGTCAACATTGCCCATTTGTGAAGCATATCAAAGGCGAACTGGCTCTTTTAGGCAAAGATTATTTAAATACTGACTTGGGTATTGTAGCGATTAGCGCTAATGATGCAGAAAAATATCCTGCTGATGCGCCTGAATCTTTAAAAGCAATGGCAATAGAACTAGATTTAAAATATTCTGTTTGTTACGATGAAAATCAAGAAGTGGCAAAAGCTTATACGGCTGCGTGTACACCAGATTTCTTTTTATTTGACGCAGAACATAAATTAATTTATCGTGGACAATTAGATAGTAGTCGTCCAAGTAATAGTGAACCAGTAACAGGAAAAGACTTGCGCGCGGCAATAGAATCAGTCTTAACAGGCAAAGAAATCATCGGGGATCAAAAACCAAGCATAGGATGCAATATAAAATGGAAACCAGGTAATGAGCCAAATTACGTTGGTTAATGGGAAGAACGGAATAGTTAGTAGTACAGACATTTAACTTAAATAATTCCTCACTCACAAAAAAACTACTAACCATTACGCTGAAGACCTTATCTATTAGTACAAGCGTAATTAAACGCTTGACATTAGTGCTTAATCTCCAAATTTAAAATATAAGTCCCTAATTGAACTTTCCCCGACCATAATTCGTACTCAACTCGTAAATGTTCGGGTAACGGGTGTCCGTTAAGAATAAGACTACGAGTGTAATTACGGAGACGAATTGGTTCATGGGGTTGAAATGATTCGCTGGGTAGCCAATACCTACTTACACCACACACACCCTGTTCCCAGAAGTGGCGGTAACTCAGCTGTGCATTTCCTTGCATTGTCATAGTGACGCGATAAGGCGATATTTCCAGCCATATAATTCTAGGACTACCAGGGGTAGGAATGTTACAGCTTGGATACATCTCCTCGTGCGTTCGGCGAACAGATTCACTATTTTTTTGGTGCGGCGCCGTCAAGAGTAGATGGAATCTATCGCTGTCTTTTTGATACAATGTTGCCGCAGTTTCGACGACAGACCACACGGGAAGGTCTGTAGAAATGAGCGACAGGCATACGGGCTTGCGTTGGTGTGTCAGCATGGGAGCGATACCGGCAATTAAGTTCCAATTAAGAAAAAAAACAAAACACGGACTAGTGGTCAATTCCTGATAAGAGCGAGCATCCTGATAAAATGGGCAATGCAAAACAACCGTAAAACTAAAGCAAAAATAAATTCAAGTGAGATAGAGCAGCCCGACCATAGAAAGCGGTAGGATAATGTTCGCAGTCACACGCCAGTTTATCCTAATGTCGCCTTCTGTTATAACCGTAGAAACAAAAGAAGACGTTTCGCTTTCTTTAGTTATTAACCAGATAAGTTCTGGTATCTCCTTACAGGGTCGCATACTCGTACCAGGTGATAAGTCTATATCTCATCGTGCCCTAATGTTGGGTGCTTTGGCACAAGGAGAAACGAAAATTCAAGGTTTACTTCTCGGAGAAGACCCTCGCAGCACTGCGAGTTGCTTTCAAGCGATGGGGGCAAAAATTTCTCCACTGAATAGTGAGATGGTAACAGTAACAGGTATTGGGCTTGGTAACTTGCTTGAACCCATTGATATTCTCAATGCTGGCAACTCAGGTACGACGTTACGATTGATGCTGGGCATTCTAGCTTCGCACCCAGATAGGTTTTTTACTGTTACTGGCGATAGCTCACTACGTTCACGTCCCATGTCGCGCGTTGTTAAACCTTTGCAACAAATGGAGGCGCAAATTTGGGGACGAAAAGATAATTCGCTTGCTCCCTTAGCTATACAAGGAAAGGTACTCAAACCAATTCACTATCATTCACCAATTGCATCAGCGCAAGTCAAATCCTGCATTTTATTAGCTGGATTAATGACAGATGGCAAAACAACCGTTACTGAACCCGCAATCTCGCGTGACCACAGCGAACGGATGTTACGTGCCTTCGGCGCCGACTTAGAAGTTGACCCTGATTCTAAAAGTGTAACTGTCACAGGCGGAAAATCGCTACATGGTCAAAACGTAATTGTACCAGGTGATATTAGTTCAGCAGCTTTTTGGCTCGTCGCTGGGGCTATTGTTCCTAATTCCGAATTGGTAATTGAAAACGTCGGTGTGAATCCAACTCGTACAGGAGTATTAGAAGCACTAGAAATGATGGGTGCCGACATTGAGTTACAAAACCAACGCGAAGTAGCGGGGGAACCAGTAGCCGATTTGCGCGTGCGTACTAGTAAATTAAAGAGTTGTACTATCTCAGGAGATATAATTCCTCGGTTGATTGACGAAATTCCAATTTTAGCAGTAGCAGCCGTATTTGCTGAAGGTACAACAATAATAAAAGATGCTGAAGAATTGCGAGTCAAAGAAAGCGACCGTATCGCTGTAATGGCACAGCAATTAACTAAAATGGGCGCCAAAGTTACAGAACTTCCCGACGGAATGGAAATAACTGGTGGAACACCATTAACAGGGTCAGATGTGGATAGTCATACAGACCACCGCATCGCCATGAGTTTAGCAATAGCTGCACTCAACGCTAAAGGAACTACAACAGTAAACCGTGCGGAAGCTGCAAGTATTTCGTACCCTGACTTTACGAATACTCTGCAAAAAATAATAGTCAGTTAACTGGCAACGGATTATGAACGGATGTAACGGATAATTAACTTATCATTACAAAACGTTCTAACCCGTTTTGAGTATAACGTCACAAATACAGTGATAAAAATGTTACCAAAATTACATAATAATCCTGGTTTACGTTTAGCCAGTGGTGCAGCACTCACATTTTTCATAATTTGTTCAATATTAAACTTACACCGTTACTGGAGTTATTACGCTTCATTTGACCAAGGATTATTTAATCAATTATTTTGGAACAGCGTTCACGGGAATTTCTTTGAAAGTTCACTATCATCAACACTTTCAACTAACGTCGTTCATGCAAAACAGGCGCCTGAAGTATTTTACAGTCATTTAGGACAACATTTTAATCCGATTTTTGTACTATGGATGCCAATTTATGCAGTATTCCCTTGCAATGAAACATTAATTATTTTACAAGTTTTATTTGTAACATTTGCGGGCTTAGTATTATACGCATTAGCGCGACATTACTTACAACCAATGCTCGCAGCAATGATAACAGTCAGCTTTTATTGTACAACCACTGTAAACGCTCCCACCTTAGCCAACTTTCATGATATCAGCGCGGCGCCGTTATTACTATTTGCTGTCTTATTGGCAATGGAAAAGCAGAAATGGTGGTTATTTTTTCTATGTGCAATTTTACTACTCGCAGTTCGCCAAGATGTAGGGATATCTTTATTAAGTATTGGCTTTTATATGCTTGTGAGCAGACGCTTTCCCCGTATGGGTTTAGTAGTATGTTTTCTTAGTCTTGGTTATATATTGCTAGTAACCCAATATATCATGCCACAATTTTCTGCTGATGTTGCTCGAAGAATGACAATAGAAAGATTTGGGCAGTTTACCACAAATCGAGAAGCATCTACATTAGATATAATTTTGGCTATTTTAACTAACCCAATGCGATTATTAGGAGAACTTTTTCGTGGTTTTCCAAGTAAATTGGGCTATATAGTTGTTCATAGTTTAGCTTTAGGCATAATACCAGTTTTATCAAATGCAACCTGGACAAGTGCAGGTTTTCCTTTACTTTACTTATTTTTGCAACGAGCGAGTAACGCTTTAAAAATTTCGATTCGCTACGCCATGCCTGTTGTACCAGGCATATTCTACGGAGCAATTATTTGGTGGTCAACAAGGCAAAATTTATATAAACAAGCTAAAATTCGTCGTTTTTGGAAAACTTGCATTATTTTATCATTAGTAGTATCAATACTTGGCAATCAGAACAGCGTTTTTTATTTTATAATCCCAGACTCAATCAACCCATTAGTATACATATCAATCCCAGAACAATGGAATCACATTCATCAGTTCCAAGCTTTACTTAAGCAAATACCCGCAAATGCAAGTGTATCAGCGACTACTGAACTTATCCCCAAACTATCCAACCGTCGAGAAATAGTCCGTTTATCAGAATTACGATTAATCAACGACGCACGACAAACCATTACAGTAGAGTACATCATTGCTGACATTTGGAGGCGCCAAAAATATCAAATAGCCAAAAAACGCCAATTATTAGAAGATTTTTTCCAATTCATCGACGAGGTTACTAATAATCAACAATATGGAATAATTGGTTTTGCTGACGGAGTGATTCTACTTAAAAAATCCACTATCTCCAATCCCCAAGCAACTAGCGCTTGGTTAAATTTTCGTAATAAGTCAGAACTGGGGAGTGGCAACGGATTATGAACGGATGTAACGGATGGTTAATTTATTGTTACAAAATATTTCGTCATTCAACGTGACGTAGGGTGTGTTACTGCTTGAACTAATTAGACTAAAAAGAAAAAATAAAATAGCAGTAACGCACCACAATAACCCACTGGGTGTAATAAAACAAGTAATGAAATTATTCAAAATACAGCTTGTTATTGTTTACCATATAAACATCTAGTAAATTTTTATCAACAAGCTCAATTTGACGAAATTGATTCTAAGTATGCTCTAATACACCTTCAAGAAAGATTAAATAATTATTCTTCTTTGGGATTAAATCTTACAATCATGTGTAGAAAAGCAAGTTAAAAGCGGTAATTACGATTTTTTACCCATAAGCTAAGTGGAATTGCGTTACCTTGGGCATCAACTTTTGCTTCTACTACAAAAGGTTGTGGTTGTCCTGGTTTTACTTGTTGCGCTTGAGATATGTCTTTGTTGATTTTGTCTCGTTGGTCTTCGGGTAGGTAGTAGGTTTCTAGGTTGTAGTTGACTGAGTTGTATTGAGAAATGCCTTTGATGGCTACTTGGTTCGGCGCCAATGATGTAGGTTTTTCTATACTAATACGTACAGGTTTCCAAGGTGAAGGCGCCGTTTGTTGTGATGATTTTTGCTCTTGTAATGTTACGTAAATAGTTGTGTTTTGGGCAATTGGAGCATATTTTTTGTCTTGACCAGGTGCTTTTTTAACTACTTCATCCCAACCTGGAAGTTTCTTTAAATTGTCTTGACGGGAAATATCGTAACTAAGGGTTTGTGAATAACCGCGTAGTAAGTCGTAGGGGTCTACTGGTAAGGTTTGTAATACGACTGTTTTACCTGTTATGTGGGTATATACTGCTTGTGCTGGGATGGAGAGGATAAAGGCTGTTTGGATAAGAAGGGGTACTGCAAATCGCCAAGTTTTCATAATGTTTCTTTGTGTACTTTGTGTCTTTGTGGTAAAAATAATAACTTGACTGCACAGGCTTTCCGGCCTGTGCTACGGATTGGGGTTTTGTGTAATGTTGCCTGTGCGACGTTCAAACCAAATTCCGGCGCCAATTACTGCGACACCACATAAAATAAATACAAATGATTTAAATAGTAATTGAGTATCATACTCTAACATGCGGCTAATAATTTGCAATGTTAGTAATATAATTCCACCCCAATAGGCGCCTCTTTTTCCTAATTCCAGTGCTTCCTTGATTAAACAACAAGCTAATACAGCTAAAAGTAGATTGAAAGTAAAAATAGAAATTGTAGGAGCTATAGCCCGGAAGTGATGTAAAACAATAACTGCACTACTTAAAAGAATAAAGCACCCAACAAAAATGTTAGTAGCTTCAATTCGAGTATTTTGTCTAGGACGTAATAAGTTCCACCACTGCCAGATTGCGATGAGCGTAAAAATAACTACATCGATTACAGGGAACCAAGCTTGCATAGAGTTCGAGGCATTAGCTTGATAATTGGACTCCCATTGCCAACGGAAGGAGTAGATATAGAAATTGATAGCAAAAAATACAAAAGTTAACGTGCGTGCGGTTGGTTGAAATCGTGGAGAGTTTGAATTTAAGAAAGAAAATGGAGAGTCGTTATAGCTCCACAATAATGCAGGTGGTATGGCAAGTGCAGCTAATCCAGCCCAAAACGGTGTATTTGAATAGATTAGGTCAAAAGAACGTAGATTAAATTGTAAGTTTATAACTAACGCGATTGCACTTAATCGAAAAATCCATCGTGAACGGCATAAATAAGCCAAAGGTACAAATACCATAGCTAAAATCAGGGGCATGTGTCGTATCATTACATGTCCCCAACTTTGATACTTCTCCCAATAGTAGACTTCAGAAAGTCCTGTCCAGTAACCAATTTGTAACAGTGTTAGGGCAAGTACGGCAAGCGTTGTAATATGTAAGCTACACGCCATCAGTACAACTGCTAAACCCCAAGCTAAATAAAGCTGATACGGAGAACCACCAATGTGGAACATTTGCGCTAATAGTCCCATATTGGCGCCTATCAGCAAGTTACCCAAAAGTATCAAACTTGTCCCGAATGTACGCTTGCGTCGTTGGGTTCTTCTTGCTGAAATAGAAGTGGGCAACGGTTGGCGCCACAAGTAGAAACCAGAAATATTAGTAACTAAAAATAAACTTAGTAATAGTACTAACTTAATTTCACGTGATAAAGCTTGCCAATTGGCAGCTACAAACGTAATTACACCCAAAGCCAGTAATACGGCGCCTAAACCAATTAGTATAAAAACGAAACTGTCACGTCCCTCAGCTTCGAGATTATTAAATTCATACCTAGTAGCAAGTTGTTCGTATAAATGCTCGTCAATCAAGCCTTCATCACGCCAAAGTTGCGCTTCAGTACACAACTTACGCTTAAAGTTATCACTCATGCTAGCTTCACTCCAACGCTGTTGAAAAATTTAACAGCTTATATTTCACAGTATGAAGCCTGCTAGATTTTTAACCAAGCAGCAATGTGACAGTTTAAATGGTTAGTTGAATTTCTAAACTAACTTTAAATTAATTTGCTGCTGCTTCTTGATAGATAATTTCTTGGAATTGAATTACGTCTTTTTGTGGGTCAGATAAGCTAACCTTGACAAGTAACTCTTCTCCCAACGTCACTGGACGCTTGAAGAACATTGGTAACTGTAGACCTAAATCTTCAATTAAAATCAGTGCTAAACCGCTATCTTCGCGTAACCACATTAATACAGTAACTTCCCAAATTTCATCGGGGTTACGGCGTAAATACTCAAGTGCCCAGTAGCGATTGGTTTGCCGCTCTACCATTGTGACTTCTTGAGTAATTGTAGTCACCATTATCATTACTTCTCTAAGCTGGTCTGCGGTGAAAGGCAATACTTCCCCGCGTAAATGCGCTTTTAATTGGAAGTGGGTAAGTAAATCACTATAACGGCGAATTGGAGAAGTTGCTTGTGTGTAAGTATCTAAACCTAGACCAGCGTGACGAACTGGGGTAATACTCATTTCACTTTTAGGCATACACCGTCGCATTGCACAAGCTCGCACAAAACCCGCAGGCAACAATATTAATTCTTCTTCTGGTGGTAATTCTGGCTGAGGCTGACCACGGAAAGGTAAAGGTATATTATTTTCTTTTCCATATCGAGCGGCTACTTCCCCAGCAACAATCATCATTTCAGCAACAAGGCGACGCGAGGGAGAATCGTCTAATAAATCGATGCTAACTTCATCCCCTTTCACTTTAATCATCGCTTCGGGCATATTAATACTAATTGCCCCTTGAGCATAACGCCATGCTTTGCGTTTCTCTGCCGCATCAGCTATGTCTTTAATTTCCGGTTCTGCTTGAACGCCTAATTGTAACATTTCGTCAACATCTTCGTAGGTGAGACGATATGTAGGTTTAATCAAGCTAGCGTGAATACAGTAATCTACAACGGCGCCTGCTTCATCCAAAATAATCCCAAAGCTCAAAGCGCAACATTCTCTACCTTGAACCAAACTCATTGGTCCAGTAGCTAATAATTCAGGGAACATTGGCACCATTCCCGTAGGTAAATATACGGTACTGCCACGCCTACGTGCCTCTAAATCTAACTCATCTTCTGGCATTAGCCAGCGCGTTGGGTCAGCAATATGAACCCAAACACGTTCACGTCCGTCTGGTAATCGTTCCCAACTCAAACCGTCATCAATCTCGGTGGTACTTTCATCATCGATAGTGTACACCTTGAGATGCGTTAAATTCAAACGGTCGATATCTTTATCTGGTGGGATAAAATCCAAACGCTGCTGCGCCACTTCTATTACCTTTGTAGGGAACTGGATTGGAATTGACGAACGACGCAAAAATAGGTTCTCATGGGGACTCCATAAACCTAGGTCGATAAGAAGTTGAAAAGCTGCTTGGGGTGTAGCAGGGCGCCCCAATAAGTTCATTGTCTCTAGTACGGGCGCACTTGGAGGATAAGCGCGCGCGACAGTTTCATAAGTTACGCCTGCTTTAGTAGTGTCAGCAAGTAGGGCTGCGTATTTTTCCAAAGCTTCAATACGGTGACGGTCATGTCGCTGCCACTCAACAGGTGTACCGTTAAGTGCTTTATCAACTCGGTCTAAAAATTCTTGCTGTCCTCTAACTTTAAGAGCTTCTACTTCCAATTGATGCTTACGCTCTGCGACCTGTGTGGTAGTTCGAGGTTCGTATGCATCTCCTTTCTGCTTAAAGTAAGTTTTGTCGTCAGACAATAACCAATAAGCAGCATAACATTGAGAAGGTAAAGATTCTGAAAACAGCAGTTCCGCCATTTGCTTCGGGGTAACAACTTCGCTATCTTCAACGAGTAGTTCCCAAGCGACCTCAAGACTTGATGGGTCTAAGTAACCATTAACTTCTTGTAGAAACTTTGGTATCTGTGACGGTTGAAAACTTTCCCCAGTCACTGTATAAGTAATTTGCCGAGGGGCAAGGCTGTGGGGTTGACCTCGTTCGTCGATTACAAAAACACGGGTTTTACCATCTGGTCGGTCAACTACTCCCAGACGTCGTTCTGCTCCAACCCGAAATTCTACTAGCGTCCCCTTCTCCACAAGCCTTTAAATTATAGATTTATCTTCGATAATGAATGGATTTTAAGATTTTAGATTTTAGCTTGGATTTCTGAATTATATAACTAGTATGTAATACAAAATCCTATATCTTTTAGATTGTAGATTGTTAAACAAATAAGATTCTAGATTTTGGGAAAATTGGATACTTTGGCAAATCCATTCATTGTCAAAGACAAATCCAAAATCCAAAATCCAAAATCAGTTTAGCCTTCTGCGTTAATGAACGGCAATAAAGCCATAATTCGCGCGCGTTTGATAGATAACGTCAAATCACGCTGCTGTTTTGCAGTGAGTCCAGTTATACGACGTGGAAGGATTTTGCCACGCTCGGTAACAAACTTACGTAGCAAATCAACATCTTTATAATCGATTGGTTCACCGGGTTTAATCGGTGACAGACGGCGACGATAGTAACTCATTCCTACAAAATGTCCTCTACTTAATCTCTTTGTGAGTCGTGTGCTTGTTACAGTGCGTACAGAACTTACTTAGTTCTAGACGGTTGGTTGTATTGCGACGATTTTTAGTCGTAGTATAACGCGATACACCAGGGGAACGTTTGTCAGGATTTGACCTACATTCAGTACATTCGAGTGTCACTACAATACGGACACCTTTGCTCTTAGCCATAATTGTTCAAACCAACGGTAAAGCTTGAAGAGAATTTAACACAAACTCCTATAATCGCACATTGCGCCGCGTTTTTTCAACTAATCGCTTTAATTTTAAGTCAAGCGAATAGCCGCGACGCGACGAGACAACCATAGTACTAGCATAGCGGTCATGCAGTGCTTGTTGCCATTGAGTATCCGAAAACGCCGTACAGCAATCAATAGCCAGAGGAATTACTAGCAGTATAGCAGTCGGATTCCGAATAATATTACCCAAAGCAATCGACACTAAAAGGGCGCCCAAGCCAATAATAGCTTCGCGTTTAAACAAAGATAATAAATCAGGAATAATGGGTTTTCCCAATTCGAGTACCTTCAAGTCAAAGCAAAAGCGCCCTAAACTTTGACCTTTATTGTTGTAAACTACAACGACCCGTAAAATCAACCAAGCGAGAACAAAAACCAATATTTGAACAACTTGAACACCAACATCACCACTACCAAACACCGAACTAACCAGCCAAGCACCCAGAAAGTCAACGCTTAAAGCCATTGCGCGTCTAGCATAACCAGCTTTAGGGAAATATGGCTCGTCGTCGTTAGGCTTGGAATACTTTGTAATGGCCATAATAAAGGGAAAGGTAAAAATAGTGAAATAGTTATAGTTAGCTTGTTTATTTTTTTGATTAAATTAATCGCCATGCTGTCAGTCAACGAAGCCGAAGCAATTATATACAGCTTAGTGCAACCTCTCGATAGTCAATTCGATACAGAAACTGTTGACTTACTTGGAGCAACTGGACGCATTCTAGCAAAACCCATCACCAGTCATCTCGACTTTCCCCACTGGGATAATTCGGCGATGGACGGTTACGCAGTACGCTACGAGGATGTTTCTGACTGTAATGCTGAAAATCCTGCTGTACTTTCCATTATCGAAGAAATACCTGCTGGCTATCAACCCAAATTAACACTACAGCCAGGACAAGCCGCACGTATCTTTACAGGCGCCGTCATTCCAGCAGGTGCCGATACAATAGTCATGCAGGAAGTCACACAGCGTCAAGACAACCAAGTTTTTATCAAAGCGGCGCCTAAACCTCAAGAATTCATTAGAAAAAAAGCATCATATTATCAAGCTGGGAATGAATTATTACCCGCAGGAATTATACTCAATGCCCCAGAAATAGCTGTATTAGCTGCCGCGCAATGCAACCAGCTATCTGTTTACCGTAAAGTAAAAGTAGCAATATTATCAACAGGAGATGAATTAGTCACAGTAGATAAAACTTTACAACCAGGTCAAATAGTTGATTCCAACAACTACGCATTAATAGCTAACGTACAACAACTAGGCGCCGAACCAATATCATATGGCATCGTGCCCGATGATGAAGAAATATTAAAAGCGACTATCGAAAAAGCTGTTAGCAAGAGTTCTGGGGGCGCCGATATTATAATTTCATCTGGCGGAGTATCAGTAGGCGAATACGACTATGTAGAAAAAATTTTAGAATCACTAGGTGGAAAACTTCACATTCGCAGCGTCGCAATGAAACCAGGTAAACCCCTAACAGTCGCAGCATTTCCTGACCATAAAATATACTTCGGTTTACCAGGAAACCCAGCATCAGCATTAGTAACATTTTGGCGATTTGTCCAACCAGTAATAAAAAAACTATCTGGACTCGCATCCGGTTGGCAACCCACAATCATAAAAGCAAAAGCATCAACTGAACTACGTTCCGACGGCAAACGCGAAACATATATTTGGGGAAAATTAAAACTTATAAATGGAGAATACGAATTTGAAATAGCAGGAGGCAATCAAGTCTCAGGAAACTTAATTAACCTAGCACAAACCAACGCCCTAGCGATTTTACCAGAAGCAACAAAATCAATTTTGCCCGGACAACAAATAAACGTGTTAATCGTAGGGGCAAGTTAACCAATCATCAAAGATATTGCTTTTGTTATTATCTCATTATTAAACTAACACTAAAAACTTATCCCTCTTCTGTCACTCTCCGAAAAGTTTTATCATTTCTGAATTCTAGAGTCATTATACAGTAGGCGATAGCAGCCTTTTTACTTCATCGAAATTCCTGAAAGTCTGAAACTTGCCAAAATTAGATGAGCAAATGCTGTATTGCTTGGTATACATTGTGTCCAGAAAGTATTAATAATAGGAAAAACCGGAGAGTGACAGAAGCGCTATATCGCCTGATGATGAAATATTAAGATGTTTGAGCATTGAAGAACTACAAGCATTATCAAAAAGTGAGCTATCACTAAAAGCACAAATCAAATTAAATGATTTACTGGCACGAAACAAAGAAAACCAGCTATCTCTCCAAGAAACCACAACTTTGGACAATTTACTAATACAGATTGACCAACTTAACATTATAAAAACTAGAGCAAGGTATACCTTACATAAACTTAAAAATCAAATAGGCATATAAAAACGTAGGGTGGGTGACGCTACGAAAAAACTTCAACGTAGTTATAAGACTTGTAGCGTCACCCACCAACTTGCCCCGAAGCGATGAACAAGATATGTTTCCCCGGTTTTTTGAAGCTGTACGCGAGTTACGTCCTAAAGCCTTCCTGATTGAAAATGTACGGGGGTTGCTGCGTCAAAATTTTATCAATTATTTTGAGTATATTACGTTGCAGCTTGCCCACCCCGAACTACAACCAAAACAGGATGAATCCTGGGTTGACCATTTGGCACGCTTGGAACGTCCTAACTGCGGAGTGCCGCCAGTAACAAAGTATTTAGTGATTTTAAATTTCAGCAGTCTCTCCGGTATACGCTCCCTCGCAAAGCTTTTGGAACGATATGCTCAATTAGATGGGACATGCTGTAAAGTTTTGTAGCAAAAACAGAAAATACAGGCATTGTCCCACATGCGTGCTATGAACCTATGAAACCAAATCGACCTTAACCCATTTGTTGCTGAATTTTGCTCTTGGCAGCTTTGAATTGAGTAGCCATTTGCTCTTTTTGCTGGTCGCTACAATTTTTGTCAATCGCTGGGAACATCGTAAATTCTTCTTGACGAATGTGATCTCCAATCGAGTCCATCAACTGTTTAATTTTTGATTTGAACTCGTCGGTATTCTCAGGGCCAATAGACTTAATTTCATCGAGCATCTGCCTCCATTCGGCTTGCTCGCTGTACAACTCTTGAGTTTTGTCATCGCCGTAAAACGAGCGAATTTGAGGGTAGACGACTTCTTCTTCAGCTTGAGCATGGGCTAATAAATCGTTGTAGAGTTGCCCAAAATATTCTTGGAGCTTTTGAGGTTCTTTGGTAGCTCCAATTTCGGTGAAGATGGTATTCACTTTGGCATGATCTAGCCAGATGAGGTGCTGGATGTTCATATCCTGCTTGTCAGTATTTTGGGTGATTACGCTGCCAGCGACACCCGATAAGGCTGCAATCCCATCTTGCACCCGTGCCCAGAGACCCTGATCTGCATCCTCGCCCGTCATTTCGCGAACACCTGCCTGTTCAAGCATCCCCTTGAGTTGTTCTTGGTGAGCGCGCCCCTCAAAGCTGAGGGTATTCAAAGGCGTAATTGCCACTTCAATATCTGCCCCTACCTTCTGAGCCGCTTTGTGGATCATGAGTCCGCTCATGGCTTGACCATGCTTCATCAGTTCATGGTGAATGAGTTTTTGGTAGAACGTAAACTCCGAACCTGACATCATTTGCTCAAACTGCGGAATAAATATTTTGGTTGCAGCACTAGGTTCTACTTGAATGCCGTATTGAACGATTACAGTCTCTATTATGCCCAGGTTCTTCTGGTCATCCGACAGCATATTTTGGAGACGTTCGCGAATATCTTCATAAGGGCAAGCATCTATTAATTTTTGCTCGTTCGAGATGATTAATTTTTGAAATGCGAGAAGGTCTGCCAATCTTTCGCCGATAGCAAGCCGCTTTGTATCCAAAGGCATTGTAACCACGTTTAGTTCTCCTCTATAAAAATAATCTGGTTCATACGCTCTTTACCGTAGAGGCAACTCCCGCGCGCTGACCAAGTGTTGTTCACTCTTAAGAGCCACATTGGGTTATGTTTTCAACTGACAAAAAGCTTGAATACGCTAATTTTGAATGTGATTGAGGTTAAGTCCACCTAACCCTGGTTAGATGTTTTGGCGTATGCGCTCAAAATAGCCCGCTTTCGTCGGGCTTTGTACATATAGCCCTTGTGGTTCGCCCGTCGGGAGAATGACCTAAATTTTATATATTTAAAGATTCTATGAAATATGTCTTTATCATTGAATTTACTCTAGGGAGTAATGTAATACTTGTTACATGGCGCATTGCTAAAAAAATCGCTTTAACTGCGTGAATATACTTGGCTATTCGTAATTGTCTGAATTTTCTTTACAGAACTAATAAAAGTTATTAATTAAGGCTTGACAATGAAACTCAATCGGCTCAGTACTGTCATATTTGCACTGGCTGTTGTAACGATCTTCGATCTGCTCAACAATACCAAACCAGCGACTGCTCTTGGTCTGGTTGGTCTAACTGACACTAACAATCTAGTTCTCTTCGACTCTAACGATCCCACCAGTACTACCAATGTTTCAGTTACTGGGGTCACTGGTCGTTTGTTGGGCATTGACCGTCGTCCAGCTAACGAGCTGATCTACGGTCTAACGGATACCAACAACATCTACACCATTAACCCGTTTACTGGTGCTGCTACTTTTGTAAGTAACCTTACCAGTGCCTTCACTGGAGGATTTGTTTCCGGAGTGGACTTTAACCCAGTACCCGACCGCTTGCGGGTTGTCGGTGGCAATGACCAAAACTTCCGCATCAATGTGGATACTGGTGAGGTGATGCTTGATGGGACATTAAACCCAGGAGACCCGAACATTACTGGTGCAGCTTACACCAATGCGGATACTGACCCAAACACTCTAACCACGCTGTACGATATTGACTACATCAGCGATACATTGTTCATACAGAACCCGCCTAATAATGGAACCTTGGTAAAGGTAGGCGCCCTCGGTATCGACGTTGACTCAAGAGGAGGGTTCGACATTTTCACACAGAATGGCGTAAATGATGCCATCGCGGCATTGACTCCAACCTCGGCATCTGGCTCCAATTTATACAAGATAAACTTGAGTACAGGCGCCGCTACGTTAGTAGGTAGCATCGGTGATGGAACTAAGAAAATAGTAGGTTTGACAGCTGTCTCTCAGCGTGTCCCCGAACCTAGTCTTGCCCTTGGCTTAGTCGGTGGTAGTATCGTTGCTGTATTACATCGCTGCCGTCGTCGCCTGAAGTCGGTCAGTAAGTAAGACGAATAGTAAGAACAGGCACCCGCCCCCACAACATCAAAAAAACGAAAAGTGGGGGCGGGTTTATTTTTACTCAACGTACACTTGCTGTAACATTAATTTGATTTGATAAAAGGTCAAATACAATATTAATGACATCAAATTTTACAGAAAATTCTACATTAAATAGTTGGCATGGCAAACTAGATTTAGTGTATGCACATCGCCAAGATACAACTCAATTAATTCACGCTCATCATCAAGCACCCTTAAAAGTGCAGCGTCCGTTTTACCCGGAAGGAAAAGCGGTGTGCCATAGCGTGATTTTACATACTGCTGGGGGTATTGTTGGAGGTGATAAATTATCTTGTAATTTCCAACTTCAGCCAGAATCACAAGTATTAATTACAACAGCTGCAGCAGGCAAAATTTATCGCAGTAACGGGCGCCAAGCCACACAAAACATAAATATTGAAGTTAGCACAGGCGCCACTTTAGAATGGCTACCTCAAGAAACGATTGTCTTTGACGGCGCCATATATCGCCAAGACACACGTATAGATTTAGCTGAAAACGCGACATTTATAGGCTGGGAAATTACGCGATTTGGACGCAGCGCGCGCGGAGAGAAGTTTTTACAGGGTAATTGGAAAAGTTACACAGAAGTTTGGCAGCAAGCCAAACCGTTATGGGTAGATAGACAATGGTTGCCCGGTAGTGAAGAAATATTTTATAGTCCCCATGCATTAAACGGACAACCCGTTGTAGGTACTTTTATATATATAGGTCAACCAGTATCATCAGAATTCATCGAAAAAGCCCGTTCTTTAATGGAGACGCGATATATCGCGTCTCTACATTGTTATGGGGTTACTCGGTTGGAACATGGATTTTTGTGTAGATATCGTGGTAGTTCTACCTCAGAGGTGAGAAACTGGTTTACGGCAGTGTGGCACTTATTACGGCAATCATTATTAGAACGTTCCAACTGCATACCGCGTGTTTGGCAAATATAAAGGGGTAGTAAATGCAGCTAACGCCGCAGGAAAAAGACAAATTACTAATTTTTACTGCTGCTTTATTGGCAGAAAGACGTAAAAACAGAGGTTTGAAGTTAAATTACCCAGAAGCAGTCGCTTATATTTCCGCAGCAATATTAGAAGGCGCCAGGGATGGACGCACTGTAGCTGAGTTAATGAGTTTTGGTACAACTTTATTAAAACGTGACGACGTGATGGAAGGTGTACCAGAAATGGTACATGAAGTACAAGTAGAAGCAACTTTTCCAGACGGTACTAAGCTTGTCACTGTACATAATCCTATTCAATAGACTTTAGATTTTATGATTCCAGGGGAAATTATCACACCAGATGGCGAAATCGAACTGAACGCAGGACGCGAAACTGTAAGACTACAAGTAGCAAATACAGGAGATAGACCAATTCAAGTAGGTTCACATTTTCATTTTTTTGAAGTTAATACAGCATTACACTTTAATAGAGAACAAGCGCGCGGAATGCGTCTCGATATTCCTGCTGGTACTGCTGTACGTTTTGAACCCGGAGATGAAAAAGAGATTGTTTTAGTCCCGTTAACAGGAAGGCGCCAGGTATACGGTTTCAACGGATTGATAAACGGCGCCCTGTAGGGGCACCCCTGACTGACAATCTTAATCATTCACGCAAAATCAACTAAACCTGCCCCCCAAATCAATGCGACGGGCAAGGATGCCCATCCCACAAGAAGTTTAGCAAAACCGATTGAAAATGAGCGAAAACCAAAACCCACACCCATTAATCCGCGCAGAAGCAATAAAACAGCTACAACAACACAGCTTTTCCCACCCTTGGAACAGTAACTCCGAAATAAAAGGCGCCTTCCTTGGCCAAGCCGTAGGTTTACAAAGAATAGGAATAAACCTAGTACATATACCACCTGGCAAAGAATCCTTTATATACCACTCGCATCAATTGGAAGAAGAATTTATATATATACTTTCAGGACGAGGAATAGCAGAAATTAACGAAGAACAATTTGAAGTAGGCGTCGGCGACTTCATGGGTTTTCCCACACCCTCAGTAGCACACCATCTTCGCAACCCATTTAATGAAAACCTAGTATATATAGTTGGTGGAGAAAGGCGCCTTTTTGACATTGCTGATTTTCCTCGCTTGCAAAAACGAATGTTCCGTAACGGAGTCGAAGTACAAATTGCAGACTGGAACAATCTCAAACCAATGGAATAACACTTACTTAACAACTGTAGGTTGGGTGAAGGCTTTGCGGAACCCAACATCAACAGCAGGTTTTTACCACAAAGACTATTAGGACACAGAGAGGGTCGCTTGGAAGCACCTACAAAGAGAGTTAATGACTTCCACCCAACCTAGGATCAAGTTTTGGCGCGCTCTTTGTAAGTGACATTCGGTCGTAGTCACGCACCAATTCCTTAGCCATTTCAGAGTTTAACTTGGGAATAATAAGCTGGTAGGTACAGTGAAACATAACCATGCCAGAAGACTTAAAAATTTGGGAAGTAACATCAGAAGATAAGCTAAAAGATATAAGCAAAGCCAAAGTGAATCTAGAAGAACGCCTAGAAAAATGGCTAGAAAACGATATTTCTATTTTGTCAACAGACCTTTTGCTAATTGGCAGGCAAGTACCAACTAAATATGGTGGTGTAATTGACTTACTGTGCTTAAACAGCAAAGGTGATGTGGTTATTCTGGAACTAAAACGCGATAAAACTCCCAGAGAAGTAACAGCGCAAGCGCTTGATTATGCATCCTGGGTTAAAGATTTATCGTATGAGAGTATAAGCACTACCGCAAAAAAGTATTTTGCTGGGAATAATGAACTAGAAACAGCATTTAGAGAAAAGTTTGGCGCCGAAATTCCAGAAACAATTAATAGTCAACATCAAATTATCATAGTTGCTTCAGCAATCGACAGTAGCACAGAACGCATTATTAATTATTTAGCAGAAACTTACGGTGTCCCTATCAACGCTGCGACATTCTACTATTTTAAAGATGAAGACAACACTAAAGAATTTTTGGCAAGAAAGTTTGTTATAGAACCAGAAAAAATTATTCTTGACCCAAGAATATCTAAGAGAAAGCCAAAATTAAGCTTTGAAGAATTACAAACTATAGCTAATGAAAATGGTGTTGGCAGCTTATACACTCAGCTTCTAGATGAACTAATTAAATATCCTTTATCGACGACAACTAGTAGGAGTACCCTTACTTTTAATAGCAAAGGTGGAAATAAAACGGCATTAATAAACTTAATCCCATCTGAAAGTAATGAAATAGACGGCTTGAAATTTAATATTTATATTAACCGTTTAGCAAAATATACTGATACTAGTGAAGAAACGCTATACACATTCCTTCCCCCTTGTGAAGAGTATAAAAATGACGTATGGTCAGGCTTAATTGTACAAGGCTTTTTCAAATCAGAATCAGAGGTGAGTAATTTTATAACTAAATTACATGCAGCTAAGAGAATTACTGTATAGCTGAAAGACGGCGCCTGCTTTTAATATTACAATAATCACTTTGCTCCCCACAATCCCCCTTTCACAAAGAGGCTAAGGAGGATGTATTATATTTAATTACAAAAGCAAGACAAGCTTTGATATCTTCAGAGGTCAATTCAGAAAAATCTTCTAAAATTTCTTCTTTTGTCATCCCACCTGCTGATTAAAACTTGTTTAGTACATTTTTTCTAAAATTAATTTCCTGTTCCACCAAGGAATATTTTTGATTTCATCTTCTAACTTGTTAACTTCTTGTTGGCACACTTGAGTTTCGCTTATCATTGACTTGTTGGAAAAATGCTAATTGCCTTTTTAAAATTTAAAATAGCCTCTTTTATTTTACCTTTTTGTTTGTTTATTTTAGCTATTTGGATATAAGCATATGCATTTTGTGTATCAATCTTTAAAACTTCATTATAATCCGCTAATGCTCCTCGTAAGTTCCCTTTACTATATTTGATACATCCTCTTGTATAAAATGCATCACTAAAATCTTTTTTTTTACCAATAGCTAATGTACAATCAGCAATAGCTTCGTCATAATTTTTTAAAGCATTGTAAGCATTTGCACGATTTAATAAACGTTCAACATTATTAGGGCAAATATTGATAATTTCGGTATAGTCTTCTATTGCGCTTTTATAATCTTCCATTGCGACATGAGCGATAGCACGATTTTTATATGCGTCGATAAAAGTGGCAGAATTACCTATAACGATAGTAAAATCATATATTGCTGCTCTATAATCTTGCAAATCTAAACACAAACAACCTCTTGTAAAATAAGCTTGAGTATTATTGTTATCAAGCCTAATAATGTAAGTATAATCTAATAATGCGTTGGTAAGTAATGCAAAATTTATCTCTTTACATGCCTAAATTTGCTCGATTTATAAGAAAGAGTTAATTTTTATTAAGCTTTTGTGATTATAGTTCGCATGTAAGGACGGGCAAGGATGCCCGTTCCACAAGATACAAGACTTTGATAATTTTTAGACATGCAATAAAATTCTTTCAGCTTACTTGGCTCAAATTACAGAATTCATAAATATTTAAACCTGTACAATTAACTTTTTAAGCTTATCTTAAGCCTCTCCCCTTTGAGGGGAGAGGTTTGGAGAGGGGTTCCATATCCAGGAGTGCTAATGAGCTATCGAATGTCGCGCCGCGCGTATGCAGAAACTTTTGGCCCTACAGTTGGCGATAAAGTTCGTCTTGCTGACACAGAGTTATTTATCGAAGTTGAACGCGATTTAACTATATATGGCGATGAAGTTAAGTTTGGCGGTGGTAAAGTTATTCGCGATGGCATGGGACAGGCGCCTATCTCGAACCAAGACGGCGCCGTAGATGCTGTAATTACCAATGCTTTAATTCTTGATTGGTGGGGTATTGTCAAAGCTGATATTGGAATTAAAGACGGGAAGATATACAAAATAGGTAAAGCTGGAAATCCTTATATTCAAGACAATGTAGATATTATTATTGGGCCGGGAACCGAAGCGATAGCAGGAGAGGGAATGATTCTCACTGCTGGTGGTATTGATACTCACATACATTTTATTTGTCCGCAGCAGATAGAAGTCGCTATAGCATCGGGTATTACGACGATGATAGGTGGTGGAACTGGACCAGCTACGGGTACAAATGCTACTACTTGTACGCCGGGGCCTTGGAATATTTACCGGATGCTACAAGCTGCTGATGCGTTTCCAATGAATTTAGGATTTATGGGGAAGGGCAATGCTAGTCAACCTCAAGGGCTTGTTGAACAAATTGAAGCGGGTGCTATGGGGTTGAAGTTACACGAAGATTGGGGTACTACACCTGCTGCTATCGATACTTGTTTAAGCGTTGCTAATGAATATGATGTGCAGGTGGCAATACATACTGATACTCTCAACGAAGCTGGTTTTGTTGAAGATACTATTGCCGCTTTCAAGAACCGTGTTATTCATACTTACCATACTGAAGGCGCCGGAGGAGGACATGCACCCGACATTATTAAAGTGTGTGGTGAAGCGAATGTTCTGCCATCGTCTACTAACCCAACTCGTCCTTATACTGTAAATACTCTTGATGAACACCTTGATATGTTAATGGTGTGTCACCACCTTGATGCGGATATTCCCGAAGATGTGGCTTTTGCTGAGTCGCGTATTCGTCGCGAAACTATTGCTGCTGAGGATATTTTGCACGATTTAGGCGCCTTTAGTATGATTTCCTCCGACTCGCAGGCGATGGGACGAGTGGGTGAGGTAATAATTCGTACTTGGCAAACGGGACATAAAATGAAAGTGCAGCGTGGTGGCAACGGATTACCAACGGATGTAGCGGATAATGATAATTTTCGGGCGAAGCGGTATGTGGCTAAGTATACGATTAATCCGGCAATTACACATGGGATAGCGCAGTATGTGGGTTCTGTGGAAGAAGGTAAAATTGCTGATTTGTGTTTGTGGCGCCCTGCCTTTTTTGGTGTGAAGCCAGAAATGGTAATTAAAGGGGGAATGATTGCTTGGGCGCAAATGGGTGATGCTAATGCTAGTATTCCTACACCTCAACCTGTGCATATGCGTCCGATGTTTGGTAGTTTTGGCGGCGCCTGTCATGCAACTTCATTAACTTTTGTTTCGCAAGAAGCGTTAAAACGGGATATACCCAATCAATTAAAACTACGAAAAAATGTCGTTGCAGTTTCAGGTATTCGCAATTTAAGCAAGCGAGATATGAAATTAAACGACGCAATGCCACATATCGAAGTTGACGCAGAAACATACGAAGTCCGTGCGGATGGTGAGTTACTTACATGTGAACCCGCTACAATTTTACCAATGGCACAACGATATTTCTTGTTTTAGAACACTGTATAATCCCCCCTAGCCCCCTTAATAAGGGGAGAAAAGAGAGACCAAAGCCCCCCTTACCAAGGGGGGTTGGGGGGATCAACTTCCTTCTGTTTCTAAATATTCAAAGTTCGGATATTCAAAAATAGGAGCTTTAACTTCTCCCGCATTTAACCCATCTCGAAGCTGACCAGTTAAAGCAGCCATCAAAACATTATTATGATGAATCGTATATGCCAATTCCCTGACATCGCGTTTTTCCCAATAACCGCTATCATCAGAAACTTTATGCACAATTCCTAATTTTTGTGCTTCGTCAAGCATTTTCACAAGCATTAAATGACACTTGAGAAAATTATTAATACCTCCATATTCTGGATTACTTGCATATTGAGTCTTACAAAAACCCTGCCATATCCAATCCTCTTCTTGTGTGATTTCTGTAATTTCGGAATGCGTTGCTAATCCAAATGCTGCTGTTTCAGCGCCTTCTCCAGGCAGCGTATCAAAAGCAATCATATATTTAGAGCTAATTGCCGAAAACCCATCATCAGCTATTTGAATTGGTTTCAGTGCGCGAAGTTTCAGAAAAATATTTGGGTCATAAATATCCTCTTCATCAAATTTACAATCTTTACCTTCAAGTTCTACCAGTTCATCAATCGTCGCAAAAGGTAATTTTGATGCTAAGTTACGTAAAGCAACTATTTTGGAACGTGCTTGCTCAACAGTTGCTGATTTTAGTTCAAATTGATAGCTAATTACTAAACGCATTTTTTATTTAATGCACGTATTTACTTGATTTAATTATATTTTACCAGCATCAAAAAACTATTTGAAAGTAAAATAACTATATTAAGTTTAGTTGCAAAGTCTGGTAACAATGATAGTATATAAATATTGCATAATGAGAAAGCAGCTATGATACCCGTTCAGAAGAAAATTGTTACAGATGAAGCAATGCGCCCAATCGCAGTAATGATTGATTATCAAGATTGGCAAAAGATAGAGCAAATATTAAATGCTTATCAATCAGAAAAGCAATCAAATGTTGATTTAAATAGATATGCAGGCATAATTAAACTTTCTCAAGACCCTTTAGAGTATCAACAGCAAAGTAGAGATGAATGGAGTTAAGCAGGATTTAATTTTATTAGATACAAATATAGTGCTTTATTTTCTAGGCGGTAGACTCATACATCCTTTACCGCCAGCACAATATTTAATATCAGTTATTACAGAAATGGAATTATTATCTTATCCTAGTCTCACTTCTGATGAAGAAGCACGAATTATTAATTTTTTAGAAAACGTGACAGTAGTTGGCATTGATAATAATATTAAAAGTTCAACTATTATACTTCGCAAACGATACAGGCTAAAGCTTCCTGATGCAATCGTTGTTGCAACAGCGCAATCCTTAAATGCAATTTTGTATACAAATGATGTTAAGCTAACAAATCTAACAGAAATTAATACTCACTCAGTAGAAATTACATAGCTGGGTGTCAAGTCAAGCTAAGATAAAATTTTTTTCATTGCTTGTTACCGAAGAAGCCATGTGCCTTTTTTTTCAAGAAATTAGCTATTGATTCATCGTTAAAAATTTGATTAGCTAACTCCAAAAATTCTTACCTCTCTTCGATAGTACCATCAATTGAGGCGCCTTGAGGAAAATCTGGGCGCCCGTAACCAATTGACAAAAACCTGTCCATTGGCTGAAATTCTAAAGACAAAGGCGCCGTAGCACCTTGGTAAGCTGATAATTTTAATACTGCGAAATCATTGCAGTTACTACTACCTTGATAAATTAACTTTATTTTTTGCCCATTTACTCGCACTCTTTCCCATCCACCTGTTTCTTCTATCACATGCGCGCAGGTTAGTAAATATCCTTCGGGTGAGATTAGAAAGCCTGTACCTTTGATGTCACCATCAATATTAGAAATAGGTACAGTACAAGCTTTTACTAAATCCCAACTCATAGTATTTTCCAAAGGTAAAATCTAGATTTTTTATTTTGGGTCAAGATGCTTCACTACTGGTCTGTGTCATTAAATTAGGGAGGTTGGCACCTGTCGTTACGGCATGGTAGGGTGTGTGACGCTACGGAAAAATTGCACTTCTTATGAAAAGACTTGTAGCGTCACGCACCGACTAATCTTGTAGCACCGGCATTCAAGGGTGGTGCGTGAAAGCATTTTAATTTTTCTTAAACATGAAGGCTGTAATGGCTTTCACGCACCCTACCCAACATATCAAAATTAATGACACTACGTTCAGCATGACATGAAATGAACTTTAAAAACATCTTTATAGAAACGTTGGGTTCCGCTTACGCTCCACCCAACCTACGCTTGTTCTTCGGGTGGTGGGGGTGGTAATTTGTTTGTGTCTGGCGCCAAGTTCCAGGTTATTTTTACTTTTAGTGATGCTTGTCCAGTAGATTCGACGACGTAGACAGAACCCTTAGCTGTAAAGTTTATACCAAACTCAACTTCGGCAAATGCAGGTTGTGATTCTTTTTGTAAGACTTTAAATGCCTGCGTAATTGGACGGCAACCACGTATAATCAAGTCTCGAACGGTATCAAAACTCCGGTCTACTTTTTCTATAGCTACATCGCTTGGTGCAGCTACACGTCCTACTGACACTTCTGGTACTTCTACTGCTACTAGGATAGTTTCACCATTGCCTGTATCGAGTTCGATGATTTTACGTGCCATGATTTTGTTGAATAAGTAATTATGTTGAGTTAACTAGGCACCAAATAGTATATATATTAACTTGATAATTGCTTTCTGACAAAGAATCATTCTTAGGCATGAGGCAAAATCCAGGAACTATACCAGAATAGGGATATAAATAAAACTTATTTCTATCTTTTGGTTGTTAATTTTATAATTCCTTAATATATGACTTATTCTGCTGTTCGTTCAGACAAAATCCTTATTGTTGATGATTCTCCTGATAATGTATTTCTGATTGGAACCATTTTGGAGGAAGATGGTTATATCGTTAGTACGGCTGAAAATGGTTCTACTGCACTGGCAAAAATCGAGGAATCTAGTTTCGATTTGGTGTTACTTGATTTGATGATGCCAGGAATGGATGGTTACGAAGTTACACGCCGTATCCGTGCAAATAAGGAACTACGGTTTATGCCGATTCTGTTAATTACGGCACATGATTCACCGAATGTGGCTCAGGGTTTAGATTTAGGCGCCGATGATTTTATCCGTAAGCCTGTAACGGTTGATGAACTTCTTGCACGTGTGCGCTCTTTATTACGTTTGAAACACAGTATAGATGAACGTGATGAAATTGCGCGGCAAAGAGAAGATTTTGTCTCACGTCTCACCCATGACTTACGGACACCGTTGGTTGCTGCTGAACGGATGCTTGAATTATTGTTGCAGGGCGCCGTAGGTGAATTATCACCACAAATGAATGAAATTATCACCATTATGGGACGCAGTAATACTAACTTACTGGAGATGGTGAATACTTTACTTGAAGTTTATCGGTTTGAAGCAGGACGTAAAGCGCTGGCTTTTTTTCCGGTAGATATAAATAAGTTACTTGAAGAAATAGTCGGTGAGTTGGCGCCTATTGCACAACCGAAAGGACTAACTATAAATTTCGAGACCAAATTAAATCAAGTTACCGTTATGGGTGACCGCTTGGAACTTCATCGACTTTTTACCAATTTAGTAGGTAACGCGATTAAGTTTACTGATAAAGGTGGAGTCACTATTCGTTTGACAAAAGCAAACGATATGGATGAAGGCATTATGGTGGAAGTTGTTGATAGTGGCATGGGTATTCCATCAGAAGAACAAGCAACTTTATTTGAAAGGTTTCGCCAAGGTAGTCACAAGCGTTCGGGTAGCGGTTTGGGTTTATATCTTTCACGTCGCATTGTTGAGGCACATCAAGGAACTATTCAGGTTAGTTCTCTTATTGGTAATGGCAGTGTATTTACCGTTTGTTTACCAATGAAACAGTAGAGACGTTACATGTAACGTCTCTACGACTTCAAAAACTAAAGCAAGCAATAATTGAAAGTGAATCTGCTATTTATGAGGCATTAAAAGCAGATTTAAGCAAACCTATAGTTGAAGCTTATACTTCGGAATTTGCCATTATCATCCAAGAAATTAACCTTACTACTGGTTAAGTTAACCAGTAGTACCAAATTGCGCCACTTGCACAAATACATCATAAAAACGTCCACAATTGTAGACATTTTGTGGCAAGTAATTTCATCTATACTGGTATTATTTAATGAGTAAAGACTTAAAATTCAGTATTTATATTGACTGAAATTCGGCTTTTTATTTTTACTGAGAGTATATATTTAAACTAAAATAATATCTAACAGTACTACTGGTTAACTTAACCAGTAGTACCAAATTGCGTCAATTACAGGGGCAGGCGCCAATTAACCTCTTCTCTGTGCCCTCTGCGCCTCTGCGGTAATAATATTTACCGTCAAAATTCATGGTTTATGTTGGGTTGTGCCTACCCTTCGGGAAAACTTCGTTAACGGCATACTACGTAAACGTAAACTCCACCCAACCTACAGTAATACGAGTATTAATAACTATAACGTTCTTCAGCAAAGGGTTCGCCACGTTGGTGATAACCATTGCGTTCCCAAAAACCCAAGTCTTCCTTTTCAAGAAATTCTAAACCGTTTATCCACTTAGCGCTTTTCCAGGCATAAAGGTGAGGTACAACTAACCTCATGGGTCCACCATGTTCTGCTGGTAACGGTTCACCGAATAATTTAAACGCAAAGAAGTTTTCTTCGCGCACAAAGTCTTCCATTGAAATGTTGGTTGTATAACCACCATAACAATGTTCCATTATATGCTTGGCTTTTGGCTCTACTTCGATGACCTTCATAAAGTCAGTGACTTTAATACCAGTCCATTTCACATCTAGTTTCGACCAACGAGTAACACAGTGAAAATCAGCAGTAAATTCACTTTGAGGTAACTGCATAAAGTCATCCCAAGTCAAAATTTTAGGCGCCACAGCACCCGATATACAAAATTCCCAAGTATTCATATCGACACTAGGAGTCGAACCATAAGTTAATACGGGGAAACCGTTCGTTAAATATTGACCTGGGGGTACTCGGTCGTTTGGTTCGGTTGGTTTTTGAAAAAATTTCCCTGGCATCAGCAACAAGAGTTAGCAGTTAACAGTTAAGAGTTAGGAGTTGAAAGTTTAGAGTATTAATAACTCATAACTCATCACTCATAACTCGTACAGACGTGTAATCCGCAGGATTTCCCGAAGGGATTAATCACGTCTCTACTATTATTACTCTTCGTCTTCGCTTTCTTCTTCATCTGTTGGATAGACGAAGGTTGAACGTCCACTCAATATTGATTTACCGAGGGAAATTGCTTTTTGTGCTTGGACTTCAGCTTTGCGTCTCCAGGTTGCACGTCGTGAGTCACGCTTAGATTTTGAGGTTTTCTTCTTTGGAACAGCCATGTGTTAGGATATCGCAATTTTTGACAACCTTTTAATTCTATGCCATTTACGAGAATTGGGAATAAACCAATTCAGAAGAGTGCATTGTTCACTGGTTCGGATTTCTTGGACTTGCTGGTGCTGGTGCTGTTTCTGGCTGAGGAACTGGTTGTTGTTGACTTACTGAGGAGTCAAATTGTAATAAACTGCGTGCGGTTTTAAAATACTTTGCCCAAACTTTTGGGTCAGGACGGTTACGCCATTGTTGACGACTAACTCGTAATTCTAGTATTGGTGCAATTGCTCCATAATTTTGCCCAGATACTATAACCGATACTTCTGTAATTAAAATATCTTGATCAAAAGTTCGCTGTGCGGCCGCGCGTGCTGCTGCTTCTGCTCTAGTTAGCATGTTTTGGTAAGTTTCTTCAGACAAGCGGTCAATGACAATATCACCTGTTGCAGTATAAGCTCGCACTAATTGTGGTGCTATTCCTTCCGTAGCAACCCATACAGGTACGGCTATACCTAACATTAATATGGCTTTAACTATCCGGATTTTTGCTTCCAACTTAGGCAAAGAGGAATTAAATAACTTTAAAATATTCTGAAACTGTAGTGTATTTATGCTTAAAGGTTTATGAACACTATTTTTCATATGTTTTTCGCTCCTGAGAAACTCCTAATTGAGATTGCATTAAAAAGCAAGTAATAAATTTAACCTTAAATCTGGCTGGTCGAAATAATCACTTAGACTATTAGACATAGGTTAGCCTTGTTTTTTAGCAGAAGCAAACCGCAATTCTTCGATAATGTAAACCAAGTGCAATCACAGTGATGGCAAATAACTGGGCGATAGCCATCGGTATCAATCAATATCAGTTCCTTCAACCTCTAGCTTGTGCCGAAGCTGATGCTATGGCGCTCAGGGCTTTTTTGATTGAAGATGGCGCCTTCAAAGAGCAGCAATGCTTGTTGATGAGCGATACTTCGCCGCCAATTGGTGACCGACCGACTACTCCAACTAAGGAAAATATATTATTACTACTTGAGGATTTAGCCGCCGCTTGTTGGCACCCCCAAGACCGAGTGTGGTTTTTTTTCAGTGGATACGGAGTAAACCACAACGGTAGAGATTATTTAATGCCCATTGATGGAACTCCTGAACGTATTGAAGAAACGGGCATTGAAGTTGCAGTCCTGATGCAAAGTCTACAGGTATCAGGCGTTAACTTACTAATGTTGCTTGATATTAACCGTGCGTTTGGAACATTGAACGAGATATATGTTGGGCAAGAAATCATTGACCTCGCGCAGGAGTTACAACTCCCCTTGATTTTGTCGTGCCAACCCGAACAATTTTCCTACGAAAGCAACGAACTCGGACACGGTTTCTTTACAGCAGCACTTTTAGAGGCTTTACGTTCAGGTAATGGCAACACATTAGGCGAATTAGAAGCCTATTTAAGCATTCGGACACCAGAACTCTGTCAGCATTTCTGGCGCCCGACACAAAACCCTGTCACAGTTATTACTTCAAGCAAGCAGGTTATTTTGGGAAACTTTGAATTAGAAAACGACGACGCACCAGCGATAGTAGTATCTGAAGAAATCTTCGCTTCGGCACTATCAGCTCCCCTATTAGAAAGCGCTACAAACAAAAACTCACATCCAGCACAGTCTCCACCAAATTACTATTCGCAGCTTCAAAATCCTCAAAATGCGACTAACATCAAAAATCAAGTTGCCACAACTAATTTTGGTGAATATGGGCAAGGATATATAAATTCTGGTGTACAGTCAGCAATTCCACAAGGTAGTCAACGAAGCTTACCCCCTTCGCTTCCTCCAGCTAGACCTAGGATTGAAACTCAACAACCAGTTAGCAGCATTCCCCTTCCAAACGAACATCGAGACGAACATCAGGAACAAGAACACGAAAATAGTGCAGGTGTTCCATTTTGGCTACAAGTATTATTGTGGGGTGGTAGCATGACGTTACTGCTAGGGATGATAGTACTTTTATTATTCCGTAATCAATCTGGAGTAGAGCAAAATAATTCAACATCATCTAATGTCACCCCAGATGAAACATCACTCGTTAGAACTGCTCCAGAAAATTCAGTCGCTAGACCCCCTCGTGCATCTGAGCAAACGGCGCCTGTTACACAACTAACTACACAACCAACTACACGCCCAACTATACAACCTACCGCATCACCCACTGCAAGTGCAATACCTGAGACCACACCAAAACCTCAAGTAGCAGCACCAATAGTAATAAGCCCACAAATTCGTAAACAAGCACTTGCCGAGTTAGATAGATTATCGCTTACCCCTACACAAGCAAATGATTTGAAGATAGCCATCGCTGCCGCACGTAAAATCAAACCAGACGACCAGCAATACTCTCAAGCGCAGGCTAATATTCAAGTTTGGAACAGTATGATATTTGATTTAGCACAGGAACGTGCTAAAAAACGCCAGTACTCTTCGGCTGTTGCTGCTGCTCAACTAATTGGTGAAAATGAAGCGTTATACCCAAAAGCAGATTCAGCAGTTATGCAATGGCGCCAGCAGGCCAAACAATATGTAAGTAATAAAACAGTTGTTGAAGCAGCTACAGGTTTGGTTAAACCAGGACAAGCATCAAGCTATAACCGTGCTATAGAAGTTGCTAAAAAAGTACCAAAAGGTGAGCCAGGTTTCGACACAGCGCAAAAATCTATCGATAAATGGAGTAAGGAAATATTAAATCTAGCGAGAAAGCGCGCGGCAAAAGGTGACAGACAAGCGGCAGTTAGTACAGCCACTCTAGTTCCACAAGGAACACCCGCTTACAGCGCAGCACAAAGAGCCATTCAACAGTGGAAAAAATAATTGTTCACAAATGTAGAGACGCGTTCACGGAGTGTTCCGCAGGAAAATTTTCCTTCGGAGAAGCTTCGCTTGCGTGTCTCTACAAGGTTGTGTATTAACAGTATTGCGAAACGTCTTCGCCACATTTATCAGCAAGGTAACACACTGCCCGAAAGCGTAAGCCAACTACCTCGTCATATAAAGGATTGAGCTTACACATTGGCGGAATGTGGAATAAGGTTTTGCCGAATAACTTTACATCGCGCTCAAACGGACATTGGGATGGAATAAATTTACAAAGACGATGCGCGATTTTGCTGTCGCTAACTTCAATGCTATCTACAAACGAACGCAACGGCTTCAAAAAATCAAAACCTGGCTTTTTGGGAAGATGGTTCTGATGAATAATATTTTTGTCTTCAGTTTGCGCGTGGTTGAGAGATACCCAGCTTGCTAAAAAAATCTTTTGTGTGGTATTACCAAATACCTTCATGGTTCGCTCCTCTGTGTATTTGAGGCTATTTAACTGTAAACGAACGTTTAATATCAAAAACTAATTATCTCTCCCGGAAGAAATTGGCTTTACGCCTTGATGCAATCTAATGTACTGGTGACAACACAATTTCGGTTTTTTTTGTTGTGCTGCACAGTCTAAGTGTTTTTGCGATCGCGACTTAAATCAGAGTTCACTTATTATCTACGTCTAGTTAACAGCAAATTCCTTATAATCGGTAGTGCGATGCTACTATCTTGTTGATAACTTGACACACTTTAAATTTTAATAAAGACATCTGCCTTTGGACAGATATATAGCTCAGTTTATTCAATTTTATTTACAAGATATTATCGGTATTATCATAGGCAAAACTCTATATGTTGTATTCTGGCATAAGTGACTTATCGAAAAAACCACCCGTTAACACCAGAAGCAGGCTGGCATACATTAGTTCCCCAAGATTTAAATTTAATTTACCTAAGTAAATTCTATAGGGGCTTTTAGTTTGAGAAAGTGAGCTTGGATACTAGTTTCAGGGTTTATAACGTAAAAAATATTACACAAATTATTGTGAGTTTCTACCAAATTGTTGTTTATGGTGTATTAGGGCTAACTTATTTGGGTTTAGCGGTTGGATACGTACCTGGTTTGCGGATGAACCGTCCCACGATAGCCGTTGTTGGTTCTAGTTTTCTCATTTCTCAAGGGCGCCATCAACGCGCGACGAAGCAGCGCGCTTTATATTTGCTGCTGCGTCTGACGCGAAGTCCGTTGGGACTATTAATAGCTTTGACTGTGGGGACTGGTGTCGAAGCTGCCGCAAGTTTAGGATATAGATTAACTTTTTGGGAACACTTGCGATTTGGGGCGCCGCTAACAGTGTTGACGTTGGGGTTTGTTTATTGGTGGGTAAGGTAAAAAAGTTTAATCAAAATAGCCCCCCTTATTAAGGGGGGAAAAGAGGATTTAAGCCCCTCTTATTAAGGGGGGTTGGGGGGGGATCAAATCCAAAGTCTAAGAAGCAACTTGTGCAGCTGTTCTGGTGCGGCGCCTTCTACCATCAGTAGCGACGGTTGTCGTTGTGGTTGCGGTTGTCGCTGTAACCTTTACAGTTGGTTCAGTTGGTTCATCAGGAATTTGCATCAATAATGTCACGGTTGGTTGACAATGCAATTCTTTACGTAGCGAACGCGCTAAATCACGTTCAATTAACCCTTGTAAACCACCCCAGTTTACATCGGTTTTACCTTCGTAAGTTTGAGCAAATTCGCCCCAACGTACACTGAGAATTTCTTCTATTCGCTGCTGTACCCAATTTAGTAACAAAGGTTTTTCAATACTTGTTACTACCCCGCGCATATGAATTTCGGGTCTTGCTAGTAATTTACCACTCCAATCTATTGCGGCGGCAATTGTTACTAGACCTTCTTCCGCCATTTTTTGACGTTCTTGCAAGACTCTGGCACTAACCATGCCTGAACCTGAAGTGTCAACTAACTCTAGACCCGCAGGCACTTTACCACCTACACGAATTGATTCTTGCGTCAGTTCGATAACATCTCCGTTATCAATAAGCACCATGTTCTCTTTTGGAACACCCATGCTTTGCGCTGTTTGCGAATGCTTTATTAACATCCGGTGTTCACCGTGTACTGGTACGAAAAACTTGGGTCGAGTTAGTGCCAGCATTAATTTTTGGTCTTCTTGACAACCGTGTCCAGATACGTGAATTCCTTTGTCACGTCCGTAAACTACGTTGGCGCCTTGCATCATCAATTTATCGATGGTATTAACAACAGCTATGGTGTTACCAGGAATTGGATTGGCTGAGAATACTACCGTATCACCTTCACGAATCTTGATATGAGGGTGTTCTTTGTTAGCAATGCGCGTCATTGCTGACATTGGCTCACCTTGAGAGCCTGTTGTTAAAATTAATACTCTTTCGTCCGGTAAATTACGAATGGTATTCAGCGGTTGCAACAAATTATCTGGACACTTGATATAACCAAGGTTGCGCGCGTGAGCAATCAAGTTGAGCATCGAACGTCCAACAACGCTAACGACGCGACTGTGCTTCTGCGCTAATTCCAAAATCATGTTGATGCGGTGAACACTCGAAGCAAAAGTGGTTATAAACAACCTGCCTTCTGTTTGACTGAAAACCCGATCAAGATTTGGATACACCGAACGTTCTGATGGTGTAAATCCTGGTACTTCTGAGTTAGTAGAATCACTGAGAAGACAAAGTACACCTTTCTCCCCATGTTCAGCTAATCGCTGTATATCAAAGCGCTCACCGTCAACGGGTGTATGGTCGAACTTAAAGTCACCTGTGTGGATAACTACACCAATTGGGGTATGAATGGCAACTGTAAAACTATCAGCAATGGAATGAGTGTTGCGAATATATTCCACTAAAAAGTTCTTACCAATTCGCACAACGTCACGTGGCATAACTGAACGTAATTCAGTACGGTCACGGACTCCTGCTTCTTCCAATTTCCCTTCAAGCATTGCCAATGCTAAACGTGGCCCATACATCACAGGAATTTCAAACTGCTTGAGGTGGAATGCAATGCCACCAATATGGTCTTCATGTCCGTGTGTAACAATCATCCCCTTGATTTTATGGCGATTTTCACGGACGTAAGTCATGTCTGGTAGGACAATATTTACACCATGCATCCCATCAGTAGGGAAAGCCAAACCTGCATCGAGAAGAATTATTTCATCGTCGTACTCAAAAACACAGGTATTTTTACCAATTTCATGCAAACCGCCCAAAGGAATGATTTTGAGGGCGGCTGAATTTTCGTTTCTAGCCATTTTCTCCTTAGATTTTAACGAGTGTTAATTGTTAGTTTGTTAACTGCAAAATTTGATACACGTCCCAAAACTGTAACCAAATATTTATAAGTCAGGTCTGATAGAAGCTTTGCTTGATATATAGATGCTCGATTTGAGGTCAATCAATTGCTTAAATAAAATTTGTTTTTACTTCAATCAGTCATATTAACGAACTATATACATTCATTGGTAACACAACGATATCACCTGTCACCTGGTGAGATTTACGCAATATATTTATATGTATCTTCTACTACTTTAACTCGGAACAGTAGAAAAAGCCCTGTTTAGATCAAATCTAGGTCTTGCAACACAACCTTTAAGTGTTGGATAACTTCGGGTGAAGCATCTCCAATTGGTAGACGACATGAACCGACTGCATAGCCAGCTAGCCTGAGAGCAGCTTTTACGGGGATTGGATTGGTTGTAACAAATAATGCCTTAAATAAGGGAAAAAGCTTTAGGTGAATGGAGGTAGCTTGCTGTACTTGCCCCGAATCATAAGCTTGAATCATTTGTTGCAATTCTTTCCCAACTAAGTGGGAAGCGACGCTGACTACACCTTTAGCCCCAACAGATAATAAGGGTAAGGTTAAAGAGTCATCACCAGAATATATTTCAAATTCAGGTGGTGTCAGACGACGTATTTCGCTGGCTTGGTCTAGATTCCCACTTGCTTCTTTTATACCAATTATATTATTTACTTCGGCTAGTCGAGCCACTGTCTCTGGTTGCAGGTTTTGACCCGTGCGACCTGGAACGTTATATAACAACACTGGTAAAGAAGGTTCGGCTTTAGCTATTGCGCGAAAGTGTTGATATAGTCCTGCTTGCGGCGGTTTATTGTAATAAGGAACTACTTGTAAACAACCGTGTACTCCTATTTTAGCGGCTTTTTGAGTTGCTGCGATAGCTTCTTCTGTAGAATTTGACCCACAACCTGCCATTACCTTGGCTTTACCTGCCACTGCTTCTAGGACTACGCTGAATAATTTATATTGTTCATCCCATGAAAGCGTTGGTGATTCGCCTGTTGTACCGCAAACTACGAGTGTATCGCTACCACTAGAAGTAAGGTGCGCTGCAACTGTGGCCGCCAAATCGTAATCTAAACTGCCGTCGTCTTTAAACGGCGTAATCATCGCGGTTAATACTCTGCCAAAATCTACCACCCTTTTTTACTCCTGAAAAATCTGCACGTCATTTGTCTTTTATCTCGTATATATATAGATATTCATAGATATTCGACAAATGACTTGCTTTGCGACTACGAAAATTTATTAATTCCAAAATTTATGTTAATGCTACTGCTAGCTTTGGCTTAACTATATCTTTTCCCACCAGCAACTCGGCAATTTGAACAGCGTTCAATGCTGCACCCTTGCGAATTTGGTCTCCACACAACCATAATTCCAATCCACATCTGTGGGAAATATCTTGGCGGATTCTACCTACTAATACTTCATCACGGCCTGTTGCATCTATTGGCATTGGAAAATAATTACCTTGCCAGTCGTCTACCAATTTTACACCCGGCGCCGTTTTGAGAATTTCTCGCGCTTCATCTTTATCAAAAGGTTCATCAAACTCTAAGTTGATAGCTTCTGAGTGTGCGCGTAGAACAGGAACTCGAATGCAAGTTGCAGAAACCCGAATTTCTTGAGTACCAAAAATCTTCCGAGTTTCGTTAACCATCTTCATTTCCTCTTCGCAGTACCCCATCTCATTTAAAGGAGTATTGTGAGGAAATAAGTTGAACGCTAACGGATAAGGAAATATTTCTGCGACTGGTTGCTGGCCCGATAAAATTGCACTCGCTTGCGTTTGTACCTCTGCCATTGCTTTGGCTCCCGCACCACTAGCAGATTGATACGTCGCTGCAATAATTCTTCTTATTTTTTTTACCTTATGCAACGGATAAACCGCCACTGCCATTAAAATTGTCGTACAGTTGGGGTTCGCAATAATACCCTTGTGTTCAGATGCTGCCTCTGGATTCACTTCTGGCACTACCAAAGGTACTTCTGGGTTCATCCGAAAAGCACTGGAATTATCAATAACCACCGCACCTGCTTCTACTGCTTTTGGCACCATTGCCTTAGATGTAGAACCACCTGCACTCGCTAAAACTATATCTATACCATCAAAAGATTTATCATCAACAGCTTCAACTGCCAGAGTTTCTCCTTTGAACGATATTTTTTGCCCTGCACTACGTGCTGACGCTAGCAGTTTTAAATCAGCAAGCGGGAAATTACGGCTTTCAAGTAATTCCAACAGTTCCTGACCGACAGCTCCAGTTGCTCCCAAAATAGCTACACGATAGGGTCTAGACAAACTGGCTTCCTCCTTTTCAATAGTAATTATGCACGATTTTTAACATTAGTTTAAGATTTAATTCATCAATATAACTTATGCCTAATAAAAATAAATAAAGTTAACCAGTAAAACCTAATGAAATAAATAATGTGTATTTCTATTAATCTTTCTTAAATTATCACTCTCACTTACTATATACCATTTACTTTTGATACTAAATATACCAGCCTTTTTAATAATATTCTGATTTTACAACCAAAGTATACAAAACAATAAACAACTGATATGTATCAGTATTTAAATTAAATATTATACAACATATTTATTTTTTCTGCGAGAAAGAAAAAATAATCTTGTTATAATAGCTAGCTGAGTCAGCAATGATAACATACGAAAAAGGAATTAAAATAATATTTTTGTATTTAAGTATGTTTATTTGTCTAAAATTATTCCTGCTTAGTGCATTAACTTACGGAATATACACTTACTTAGCTTGACTTTTAGGCTCAGTTATGTCTAATAGATGTACTAAGATTCAAATGTAATTCAAGTGTATATGGGCCTTCGTTACTGTTATAAGCGTGGAAATGGGTAAAATGGTACGTTGTTGAAAACCAGAATATCATAACTAAGCGACACCCGGAGCGAGAACGTTCAACACAGTAGCGCTTAAGGATTCACATAAACTTATTTGTCTAAAAGTGCCAGAAAGCTTGACACTCGCTGTAAACTTAATTTTTGCCGCAGCATATCCATTCACAAGACGTTTGTGTTAAGAGTCGTTAGTTACGCAATTACCTGCGCTCAAGACTATGGATACCGTTCGTTGGATACTAACACTTTTTAGAATCGAGAGAAAGCATGAAAGTTACCCAGGAGAAACTTCCTAAAAGCCAAATTGGACTGTCTATAGAAATCGCACCAGAAACCACTAAGCAGACCTACGAGCAAGTAGTAAATAACCTCTCTCGTACTGTTAACATTCCTGGGTTTCGTAAAGGCAAAGTACCCCGTTCAATTTTACTACAGCGCTTAGGCACAGCTCGTGTCAAAGCCGCTGCGGTAGAAGAACTTATCCAAGATGGAATTAAAAAAGCCCTAGACCAAGAAAAAATCCCAGCTATTGGTCAGCCAGAACTACGCTCAACGTTTGATGAATTAATTACCAGCTACGAACCTGGCAAGACTTTAACATTTTCGGCTGCTGTTGACGTTGAACCAGAAATCAAACTTGGCACCTACACGGGATTAGAAGTCAAAGCTGAAGAAGTAAAATACGATGCGTCACGTGTCGATACTGTTATAGATGGCGAACGTCAACAAATGGGAACATTAATTCCTATAGAAGGGCGCCCAGCACAAATTGGAGATACAGCAGTTGTAGACTTTAAAGGAATAGTGCCAGCTGAACCGGGTTCGGATGCTGAAGACGAACCAATTCCTGGAGGAGAAGCAGAAGATTTTCAAGTCGAGTTGCAAGAAGATCGCTTTATACCAGGATTTGTTACTGGCATTGTGGGGATGAACCCAGGTGAAACCAAAGAAATTTCAGCACAGTTCCCAGACCCTTATGCAAATGAAGAGTTGGCAGGAAAACCAGCTCGCTTTACAGTAACGCTCAAGGAAATCAAAGAAAAAGAACTTCCTGAGTTAAATGACGACTTCGCCAAAGAAATTAGCGATTTCGAGACACTGGCAGAATTACGTGCTTCGCTCGAAGAACGCTATCAAAAGGAAGCTAGCGATAAAACAAAATCGAATCAGCACGAAGCGTTACTTAAAGAATTAGTCAAGCACGTCGAAATAGACTTGCCTGAAACAATGATTCAGCAAGAAGTTGACGCAATGCTGACGCAAACAGCCATGCGTTTACAGCAACAGGGTATGGATGTTCGTAAGCTGTTTACGCCAGAAATCATGCCAAAATTGCGGGAAAACTCTCGTGGTGAAGCATCAGATAGAATTGTGCGTTCTTTGTCACTGCGTGAAATTGGCAATCGCGAATCGCTTAAAATCACCGACGAGGAGGTAAACGCGCGTGTCAGCGAATTGATGAAGGAGTATAAAGACCAAGATATAGACGAGGATAAATTGCGTTCGTATATTGAGAACGAAATGCTAACCGAAAAAATTCTTGATTGGTTAGTCGAACGCTCCACCGTCGAACTGGTACCCGAAGGTTCACTAAAAGCTGAAGAGCCAGAAGCATCAGAAGAAGTTTTAGAATCTTCACAATCTGAAGAATCCTCAGAAACAACTGTTGATGTTATTGATGTTCAGAGCGAAACCGTAGAAGAGTAATGAGTGTGGGAGCGTGAGAGTGTGAAATATATGGAAATATAAAGTTAATTTTCGCTCCTCTCTTACCTCCCCCCTCCAAGGGCACCTCTAAAATCCAACCAATTCCCTCTAAACTCGAATAAAATTAGAGAATAGGAAAAATTAGGAACGGATATTACTACTTATAGTGATCAGTGTGTTAAGACGTTAGAAAATCAGATGAGGCATAATGGTAAACACACACCCTATAAACTAATGAAAGTTTGCACCCGGCGCAAACCACCTGGTGACTAGCTAGCATTTTGGGTTTACATTCGTATAACTTATTCTTCCATTGGTTAAAGCCTCTATATCTTTATGTTTGTATCGCAATCAGGAAACGACCCTATTCATAGTTTGGGTCGATTAGAAATAAATTCCTCGCTTGGTAGTCCTAGCAACATCGTCCCGATGGTGGTAGAACAATCTGGAGTAGGAGAAAGAGCTTTCGATATATACTCACGTTTATTGCGTGAGCGTATTATATTTTTGGGAACGCCTGTAGATGATACAGTTGCTAACTCTATCATTGCTCAACTACTTTTCCTTGATGCTGAAGATTCAGAAAAAGATATTCAGCTTTATATAAATTCTCCGGGTGGTTCGGTGACAGCAGGAATGGCAATTTATGATACAATCCAGCAAATTCGCCCTGATGTTGTTACCATATGTTTTGGATTAGCCGCGAGTATGGGGGCATTTTTGTTAGCAGCAGGCGCCGCTGGCAAACGGATGTCTCTACCTGATTCTCGTATAATGATCCACCAACCTTTAGGTGGGGCACAGGGGCAAGCAGTTGATATTGAAATCCAAGCCAAAGAAATTCTTTATCATAAAGCTAAGTTGAATCAGTTGCTGGCACACCACACTGGTCAACCGCTCGAAAGAATCGAAGCCGATACGGAACGTGACTTTTTCATGTCCGCTCTTGAGGCACAAAATTATGGGTTGATTGATCAGGTCATCTCAAGGCAAAATCTTCCTTCCAAGGCGTGAAAAAGTTACTGTTGTCTAAATAATGAGGCTGGTATGTCTAAGTACGACTCCCATTTAAAATGTTCGTTTTGTGGCAAGTCTCAGGAGCAGGTGCGTAAGTTAATCGCTGGACCGGGAGTCTACATCTGCGATGAGTGCGTAGACTTGTGCAATGAAATACTAGATGAGGAGTTGCTCGACACAAACGGTGCTGCGGCTTCCCAACCTGCACGTCCAGCAGAACAGCCACAAAAACGTCGCACCCGTTCCAGCAATCTCTCGTTTAATCAAATACCCAAACCACGAGAGATTAAGAAATATCTTGACGAGCATGTTATCGGTCAAGATGAAGCGAAAAAAGTACTCTCAGTCGCAGTTTACAACCACTATAAGCGTCTGTCGATTATCCAGGCTAAAGGAGCCGCTAAAGGTTCGACTGATGACGCGGTTGAACTGCAAAAATCTAATATTTTATTGATAGGTCCTACAGGTTGCGGTAAAACGCTTTTAGCTCAGACGCTTGCGAAAATTCTCGATGTTCCTTTCGCTGTTGCTGATGCCACCACGTTAACCGAAGCAGGTTATGTAGGTGAAGACGTAGAAAACATTTTGCTGCGACTTTTGCAGGTAGCAGACCTTGATGTAGAAGAAGCGCAGCGCGGTATTATTTACATTGATGAAATCGACAAAATCGCTCGTAAGAGTGAAAACCCATCGATTACCCGCGATGTATCTGGTGAGGGTGTACAGCAAGCGTTATTAAAAATGCTTGAAGGTACAGTTGCCAATGTACCTCCACAAGGTGGACGTAAACATCCTTATCAAGATTGTATCCAAATTGATACAAGTAATATCTTATTTGTTTGTGGCGGCGCGTTCGTTGGTCTAGAAAAAGTTGTAGAGCAGAGAATTGGTAAAAAGTCAATAGGCTTTGTTCAACCAGGTGAAGGTCAATCGAAAGACAAGCGTATTGCCGACACACTGCACCATTTGGAACCAGATGATTTAGTAAAATTTGGGATGATACCCGAATTTATTGGACGGGTGCCAATGGTAGCAGTAGTAGACCCACTCGACGAAGAAACTTTGATGGCAATTTTGACACAGCCAAGAAGCGCATTAGTCAAGCAGTATCAGAAATTGCTCAAAATGGACAACGTACAGCTTGAGTTTAAATCTGATGCATTACGAGCCATTGCGCAAGAAGCATATCGTCGCAAAACAGGCGCCCGTGCATTACGCGGTATTGTTGAAGAGTTAATGCTCGATGTAATGTACGAATTACCTTCACGTAAAGACGTAGGTCGTTGTACTGTTACAAAGGAAATGGTAGAAAAACGTTCTACCGCCGAACTAATAATACATCCGTCTTCACTACCCAAACCAGAATCAGCCTAATAAAGTTAGGAGTTAAGAGTTATGAGTTAAGAATAGTTATTAAGTTAGAAATTTGATTTGGCGTGAAGAATAATAAATAAAGTATTTATTATCAATTCCTAACTCCTAACTCTTAACTGCTAACTCATCACTTTTATCATGTCCTACATTAATGTACGTGGCGTTGAACATTACTATGAATGGATAAAACAACCATCAGAGACACAAAAACCTGTGATGGTGTTTATTCATGGTTGGGCAGGTTCAGCTCGTTATTGGCAAACTACTGCCCAAGCTTTGTCTCTTAATTTTGATTGCTTACTTTATGATATGCGTGGGTTTGGACGTTCCAAGGGTAAACCCAGCACCATAGAAGCTAGTGAAGCTATAGCTGACTCGCAATCGATACAAGAAGAAACGAAAGCAATTCAAGAATTAAATTATGAGCTTGAAGAATACGCTGAGGATTTTGCAGGATTATTAGATAAACTCCAACTCCCAAAAGTTTACATTAACGCTCACTCAATGGGCGCCTCAATAGCGACATTATTTCTCAACCGTTACCCGCAACGAGTAGAAAAAGCTATTTTAACATGTAGTGGTGTATTCGAGTACGACGAAAAAGCCTTTACAGCATTTCATAAATTTGGTGGCTACGTAGTCAAATTTAGACCCAAATGGTTGAGTAAAATACCATTTGTTGACCAAATTTTCATGGCACGCTTTTTACGTCGTCCAATTCCCGCATCCGAACGTCAAGCGTTTTTAGAAGATTTTTTAGTAGCAGATTATGAAGCAGCACTCGGAACAATATTTACTTCTGTAAGTAAATATCAAGCCGAAGTAATGCCAGGAGAATTTGAGAAACTAACTGTTTCAACGTTACTTATTTCAGGAGAATATGACCAGATTATACCTGCTGATTTAGGACGCAAAGCAGCAACATTTTCTAACAAAGTTAAGGTTGTAGTTATGAAAGACACAGCCCACTTTCCAATGTTAGAAGACGCAGAAACTTATTTGAAAGTAGTGCAAGAATTCTTAAATTAATTCTCTTGTAGGATAGCTAACTGCTTGTCCTAATTAATTTATTCTGCTTGTCTTAGCCTAAACCTAGTTCTCGTCGCAGTAAGTTTATTGATTTTTCTCCTATGTAATTATCGCTACGAACAATTTTAGGCGGACGAATAATATCATCCACAACTACTTGTACAGAAGCTTGTACTGCTGTAGAACTTGCCTCGTCGCTACAGAAAATTAAATGCGCGCGCTTGACTATTGCGTGTAATTTATATGTATCTTTTGGCTGCGAGGTCATTACCAAAAGTTCATCACCTCGAATACCGTGAATAATTACTTCGGTAGCGCGTAAAATTCCCGAACTTACACTCACAATACCAATACAGCTATCTGTAGGTAAACTTCTGACAATATTAAGTTCCTTAGCATAGTCATGAATATCAAGTGGAATAACACGTACAGATTTAGGAGCAGCTATAGATTCAACATCGGCAATAAAATAACGACTAGTGACGACTGTCGCACTCGAAGTTTGTTCAAGTACCGATGCTAATTCTTCGGTCGCTACTAGCTGTACAGGAATCTTTAACGCTTGTTCTAATTCTCCTGCCATTAATTCACCGGCGCCAATATCTTGCCTGGGTACTGCTACCAATACACGGGCACTACAGCGTAACCTCCAATCGATTTCAGCTAAAAATATCTCACGTGCTTGAGAAAGAGTACAACCTTGGGTAAGTAAATCATCAAGTGCTTGTTGAACAACTTTGTAAGCTTGGGGGTACTGCTCAAGAATTGGAGACCGTAGTCTGCTTCCTCCTTCGTGTCCTTGAGCGCGCACATAAATTCCTGAACCAGCAAGACTCTCAACAAAACCGTCTTCTTCAAGCTGGCGGTATACTTTACTAATTGTATTGCGGTGCAAACCAGTCTGCATAGCAAGAGCGCGGGTGCTTGGCAACTTGTAACCAGGTGGATACTGTCGAGAAGCAATCGCAAATCGAATTTGATTAAACAGCTGGTTACTAGCAGGAATATCACTATCGGGTTGAATGCGGAATTGAATCATTACCATATGCTCCTGGGACTGGTAGCGCTATGCGACCAGATGCATGTACTACTTGTTAAATAATTGATTTATACATTGATTTATACATTAATTGGAGATAACCCCGGATTACTAGCATAAAGATGCATGTAATAAGCACACGCTACTAGTAAAAACTATTATGACAGAGAGCGCAATCGATACCTTAAGCATTAAAGTTTCGCAAGGCAAACAAATCAATGGTATTACCTCAGACACAGAACTACCAATATCAGCCTACTTAGCATACCCAAGTAAACCAGGTATTTACCCAGGTATAGTGGTACTACAGGAAATCTTTGGTGTCAACGCGCACATCCGGTCTTGTACTGAAAGAATCGCACGCGAAGGTTATATTGCTATTGCACCCGCATTATTTGAACGTCTTGCACCCGGATATGAATCTGGCTACACAAGCGAAGATGTAGAAGTTGGTCGTCATTATGCTTGGGGACAAACAGATAAGAGCGAACTCTTGAGTGATATCCAAGCGGCGATAAACTACCTAAAGACGCTACCCAATGTTAAAAAGGAGGGTTTCGGCTGTATCGGATTTTGCTTTGGTGGACATGTAGCATATTTGGCGGCAACACTACCGGATATTAAAGCTACTGCTTCATTTTACGGTGCAAGAATTACTACCACCACACCCGGTGGGGGTGATACTACTCTCTCACGTACTAGTGAGATAAAAGGTACATTATATGCGTTTTTTGGCAACGAAGATGCGAGTATTCCATCTGACCAAGTTGATCTTATAGAGGCTTCGTTAGAAAAATATAGAATACCATCACGTGTCTTTCGCTACGATGGAGCTGACCACGGATTTTTTTGCGACCATCGCAAAAGCTATAATCCAGTAGCAGCAAACGATGCTTGGGAAAAAGTCAAACAATTGTTTGCACAACAACTTAGTTAATGGGTAACTTAACTCTCAATAACTAAATATTTATTTTTTGATAAAGTCATGAATTCTGAAACTAAATCTCAAAAAGCTGATTCGTCATTCACAATGGATGATTTTGCGAAGGCACTCGAAAGCCACGACTACCAGTTTCAAAAAGGGCAACTGGTAAATGGTAAAGTTTTCCAAATCGACCATGATGGCGCCTATGTAGATATTGGCGGAAAAGCAAGTGCGTTTTTGCCTCGCGATGAAGCTTCTTTGAGAACTGTTACTAATTTGTCAGAGGTGTTACCACTAGATGAAAGATTAGACTTCATTATTATTCGCGAACAGGATGCAGAAGGACAAGTTACTCTTTCTCGGCGCCAGTTAGAAATTCGCCATATTTGGGAACGACTTGTGGTAATGAAAGAAAACAACCAAAGTGTAGAAGCGCGAGTTGTTGGCATCAATAAAGGTGGTGTTAACATCGATGTGCTAGGTGTACGGGGATTTATACCACGTTCACACTTACTTGAACGCGATAATTTAGAGGCACTCAAAGGGCGAACTTTAACTGTAGGATTTTTAGAAGTAGAAGAAGCCAATAAACGCTTGATACTATCGCAACGCTTAGTAACTCGCTCTGCCAGCTTTAGTACACTCTCAATAGGTCAACTTGTTGAAGGGAAAATAACTGGTATAAAACCCTTTGGTGTATTTGTAGAGTTAGATGGAGTTGGCGCCTTACTTCACATCAAGCAAGTCACTCAAAAGTTTATCGATAACCTCGAAAAAGTCTTTCAAATTGGTCAGCACATTAAAGCTGTAATAATTGACATTGACGAACCGAAAGGTCGTATCGCACTTTCTACAAGAGTTTTAGAGAATTCACCAGGTGAAATCCTCGAAAACATGGAGGAAGTTATGGCTTCTGCTGAAGCGCGCGCACAAAAAGTGAAAAACAAAGGCATCGAATAAGCAGCAAAGGATAGGCAAAAGCCTATCCCTCGTAATTTGAGTGTATTACTTTGATGTATTATTTTTACACCTTTAGCGTTCCTCTGCGTTTCGAGGCTGTTAAAATCCGCCCCTTGCAGTTTTTCTTAGTCTAACTCAGCATTTTTGAAATTGCTTATGGTTAGAGAATATTTTACTAATGTATAATTTATACTTATTAATTATATAAACATAATCACTTAATAATTATGGACTGACTCAAAGAAACCCGGTTTTTACGCAAAATCATTATTTTTATTACAATATTTCAACAAAAAACCGGGTTTCTAGGATTTTAAAATAATTTCATATCTGGGCAAGATACTTCAGAAATTATGCGGAGGCATCTTCTGAAAGTATCATGCTAACCTACACTCAGCAGCGTTCCTTTGCTATCCAGGGCGGTTGCAGTCCGTCCTAAATTAAGATTTTTCTAGCTTAACTCAGTTGCTTCCCAACTGTCGCTATTTTTTGCGGAAAATATTAATTTTGTTTTTTTAGATACAGATGTCATCAAGCATTCTATGTTACCGAAATGCTTAATATACATTTATTTGTGTACACATCAAAAATACGGAGAGGGTGAGATTCGAACTCACGGATACTTTCGCATCACTCGATTTCAAGTCGAGCGCAATCGACCACTCTGCCACCTCTCCAATAAAGCTGTCAGCCCTAAGCTGTCAGCCGCCAGTGATTAATTCACTGACCAAGAAAACAATATATCATAACTTTAAACAGTTTGCACTACTTGATTGGTTTGTTCATACAAAATTTCTTCAGAGGCAATGCTGAAGTCTTCTCCAACCCATACGGATGAGGTTTGAGTAACAACCCCATCGTTTATATGAAGTATCGAGAAGTTACGCTGTATTCCTGTATTTGTGTTGATAATACGGGGAACAGCAGCCGCATTTAAATAAATTATCCCTTCTGGGCTTCTAAAAACGCGCTTGCGAATTACTCTTTTGGTGTGTCGTAACGAGTGGTGCATGTGCCCAAAAGTAACTAGAGGTATTTTTTTACCTGCTGTAATTGCTTGGGATATGACTTCAGCAAAATCTGGGTCGCCAAAATCACCACCAATTGGGTGCCAATCTTTGCCACATGGGTCTTCTGGTCTATCTCCTAAACCTGATGGGCCGTTATGTCCAAGAAAAAGAATTGTGTCATAAGCTGCGTTTTTGACAGACTCGAAAATTTGGGCTGCCGATTCTTCTAAAGTTGTAACGTTATAACGCTGCTTGCAGATATCAGCGAACTTCATATCAGGCCCACCCCAACTAAATGGGCGCCCACCGACTACAGTAAAATTAAAATCATCAAAATCGAGTTTTCCGTAACCAACATGGGTGTCACCTAATAAATCGAGTTGTTCCTGCACCCAATCTTCTTGAGTACGGTCATAAGGGCACTTTTTGCGTCCCCATTCGGTAGCAGAATACCAGGCATCGTGGTTGCCCATTACTACAGCTTTGGGGATGTCAAGAGATGCAACCAAGCGGACTACATCCACAGATTCGTTGCCAAAATCCCCAACAAACAGTACTAAATCCACTCCTAGCGTATGAAGCGCTATTCTATCTTCCTCTTCCCACTGGTCGTGGACATCTCCAACTACAGCAATTTTTATCATCTTCGAGTTTATGTCTTGCCTTATGTCTTTAGCATAGGCAACATAATTCTATTTTGACACAATCTTAAGGAAGGTGGATTACCCGATGTGTATTTTTGGTAAAAAGTACTATAATTAATTAAAGAACAAATACCTATCTTGCCAACACTAATAAATCTTATAATTTTCTTGTTAAACACAGGAAGAAGAGATTTTTTGTGTCAAAGCAAGAATTCAGACCAAAAGAAAAATTAGGTAACACCATACTGTGTTTACAACTGTACGAAGCGTATCTGAAAAAACCCAACCGGGTGCATTACCGTTAGATTTATTTGCGGCAATTGAGAGTTTGAAGAAATCACTTAATGCTGTGGTTTTGGCGCATTATTATCAAGAGCCTGATATTCAGGATGTTGCTGATTATATTGGTGACTCACTGCAACTAGCTTCTGCTGCTGCACAAACGGATGCTTCAGTGATAGTGTTTGCTGGTGTCCATTTTATGGCGGAGACTGCAAAAATTCTGAATCCTAATAAATTAGTACTGTTACCAGATTTAGATGCTGGGTGTTCGCTTGCTGATACATGTCCACCATCTGAGTTTGCCGCATTCAAGCAAGCGCATCCAGGGCATTTAGTAATTTCTTATATAAACTGCTCTGCCGAAATTAAGGCAATGAGCGACATCATTTGTACTAGTTCTAATGCTGTCAAGATAGTTCAGCAAATACCGCCAGACCAGCCAATAATATTTGCTCCCGACCGTAACTTAGGGCGCTATGTAATGCAGCAAACAGGGCGTGATATGGTACTGTGGCAGGGAAGTTGTATTGTACACGAAACTTTCTCAGAGAAGAAAATAGTACAGTTAAGAATTACACATCCAGAAAGTGAGATAATAGCTCACCCCGAATGTGAGGAACCAGTATTACGTCACGCAAATTATATTGGTTCAACTGCGGCGTTACTTAAATATTGTCAAGAAAGTTCTTCACAAGAATTTATTGTTGCCACCGAGCCAGGTATTATCCACCAAATGCAAAAAGCGGCACCGCACAAAGCTTTCATTCCGGCGCCACCTGAGAATAACTGTAACTGCAATGAGTGTCCGTTTATGCGGTTAAATACACTGGAAAAACTGTATTTGGCGATGAAGAATCAGGCGCCGGAAATTACTATGGACGAGGAAATACGGGTTAAGGCTTGGCGCCCTATTCAACGAATGTTAGAAATGAGTGCTTAGATACAGCAGATTGCAGGTTGGTGAGGTACAGTAATTGAAAAATGTCTAAAATGTTAGTAATTAATCAAATTAGGTAGAGTTTCTATTTTACCTATTTATACGACAAATATTGGTGTACCTCATTTACTCGCAATCTGCTGTAAGTTAGATTAGTAAAGTTTGTAGAGACGCGACAAATAAACTCGCGTCTCTAGAAAAAAATCAATTATAAGTATTAGTACTTAAAAAACAGCGTTGATAAATTGAGTTAAAGAATATTTTTTCGGTAAGTACGTAAGGTTATTAGCTATAGTCCTAACTGCTCTAATAAATTAATGGAGTAACAGATAAAAATTTATATATTACTCACTAAAATTGCCCTTTACTATTTGAAGTAGTAAAAAATATCTTCATAATATATGAGCCATATATCTAATCAAATGGTTAAAATTACTTCAAATATCAATGATTTAACAATGTTTGTCCATAAGCATATTTCAGTACTTAAGGCGCCATTAAACAACATAAAATACTGTTATAATCCTGTGTAAAGGCTGATGCTAAAGGAAGCAAATGACAATTGTTATTTCTCTGAGTCTAGAAGTCGAGGCACGGTTACGTGAACAAGCTGCACAACGTGGGCAAGATGTAAATGTAGTTGCTGCTGAACTGGTAGCTGTTGCTTTGGGAGTCAAAGAAGACTTGCAAGAAGCTATAGAAGGTATTCAACGTGGGTTAGATGATTTTGAGACTGGACGGACGGTATCGTTCTTTTGATGACTTTGCCACAGAACAACGTCGTAAGTACAATCTGCCAGTCGATTCATCAACAATATTAAATCAAGTAAAACCCCAAAATGTTGGCGCCATAATAAAGAAATAAATAAGATATATGTAAATATATTCGTTGCCGAACTCAAATTGAATCATCCGAACTTGGGATTTTAAGTTCATAAATGATGAAGCTGTATTTTTGAGTTTTTTGTATTTAGTTACTATTTACTAGTTATTCTTTTCTGCTTCCTTTTGTGCTGCCTCACTATACTGATGATACAGTTTAGTCCGAATTTGCGCTTCTTTATAACGACTATGGCTAGGCGCCACTTTAGCCATTAAATCTGACGCACGCTGCCAACTAGCTGCTATTTCAAGCCATTGAGTCGAATTACGAGCTTTTTTACCATTTGTTGTTGCTTCATTCGCAATCCTAACGGCTGAAACAAAATAGTCTTCAGTTAATTTAGTGTTGCTTTCGTTAAGAGCTTCTTGAGATTGTTTTTTAGATTCGTTGATTAAAGGCGATTCTACGGTCTTAGTTATTGGCAATACAGGTTTTGAATCGGATGCTAGCATTGGTAATTTGACTTTATCACCTAGCAGACTAGAAAGAGCTAGACCAGCTATTCCAAACAGCGTACATATACTGATGCCTAAGAAGAACCATCCCCAAGCTGAATTTTTATGTTTAGTTTTTTTAACAATTACTATGGAACTCGATTGTGGGGTTTTGGGCAGGCTGATTTTTACTGGCTCTGGTTTTCGTTCTTGTAAGTCTTTAATAAACTGTTGAAAAGCATTAGGCTTTTCTAATGTGAATTCCTCTGACCATAGTAATTCATTGTCTCCTTCTTTGCGACTTACTTCTTCTAGCCAAAGTAATTGCTGCTCACGAACAATGCGAGTGTTAATGTTAATTCTATAAATGTTTCGTGGTGCAATCGATTCGAGTATTTGGCGAATCGTACCAACCAACGTTGATTTTTCAAGTTTGTCTTCGCTACGTGCTTCACAAAGCAGTTGTAGCACACCATCAGCAAACATTGCTCTAGTCCTGACACCCGAAGAACTCAACTTCTGATTTAATAGTTGAATTATCGCAGCAACACTACCTTGCTGTGCTTGCCAGAAAATATCGTTAATCCTGTCTACCATCACCATCAGCGTTTACTTACAGCCCTTTAACCCTGGTTTGTTTACAAATTGACAATTATACCTAAGCTAGTCTTTTATGTGACATTAACTTATTCCTTGATTGTATGAGGAAAAACATTATGTTGCCAAATTTTACATAAATCATCTCTCTTTAGGACTAGTAAAGAGCTGTTATTAACCTAATATTTGCTATATGGCAACAGTATATTTTTTATTTGTCTCGAAATAATTAAGTAATTGGGCGCCGAAGCTCTTAATGTAAAAATTATTGATCATTCAAGCTTAGAATCAAATTAACACGTGGCATGGGCGCCTTGTGCTGTTTACATTCTGTAAATAATTAGGCGGGCGCCACAAAGTAAACTCTTGTGGGATGGGCTTTAAGAGTGCCCCGTCCATTTATACAATTTAAAAATTTGTCGATGGTCAATTTAAAAATTTGTCAATGGTGCGTCACTGCTATTGGACTTTTCGCTTCGTTGTTTATTTGTCGATGCAGTGACGCACCCTACCAAAAACAAAAGCCTTCTCTAATATGGAAGAGAAGGCTTTTGGTTGTATAATTGCCCTGGCACCGAGCAATTGTTGCAGGAGACAACTCTCCAACTATCGTAGCCGCTGCGGCGTTTCACAACTGA